>Ga0172375_10000947_pt1 | contig 47088 bp, 49 predicted proteins | sample LakKiv1m_FD_114537 | JGI IMG/M metagenome (GOLD analysis project Ga0172375, IMG submission 114537) | Freshwater microbial communities from Kabuno Bay, South-Kivu, Congo - kab_092012_11.1m | ecosystem: Environmental > Aquatic > Freshwater > Lake | place: Democratic Republic of the Congo... | reverse complement strand
ACTCAGCAACACCAACACTCATACTCAATACCACGAGTACGAATACGACGGCTACACCGATTACCCCGGCGCTATGAAGTGCCTGCGCCAAGGCGCCGACCAAGACAGCATCACCGACAGCGAGGTCCGCGCCGTCGACCGCTGGTACAGCAGCCTACACGCAGTCCTCAGCGATCCCAGCAAACACCTCAGCGACTGGATGGACCACGACTGCGCCGATGTCCGGCAGGAAGTCGCCAGCAACCCCAACACCACCAAAGCCACCCTCAGACGCCTAGCCAACGACCCTGACCGTACCGTACGATGCGTGGTCGCCCGCCACCCCAACACCACCGCAGCCACCCTCAGACGCCTAGCCAACAACCCTGACCGTACCGTACGATACGTGGTCACCAGCAACCCCAACACCACCGCAGCCATCCTCAGCCACCTGGCCAATGACCCCGACCAAGACGTGCGGCGCTGGGTCGCCAGCAACCCCAACACCACCGCAGCCACCCTCAGCCAACTGGCCAACGACCCTGACCGTACCGTACGATACGGGGTCGCCAGCAACCCCAACACCACCGCAGCCACCCTCAGCCAACTGGCCAACGACCCCGACCAAGACGTGCGGGGCTGGGTCGCCAGCAACCCCAACACCACCGCAGCCACCCTCAGCCAACTGGCCAATGACCCCGACCAAGACGTGCGATACGGGGTCGCCAGCCACCCCAGCACCACCGCAGCCGCCCTCAGACGCCTAGCCAACGACCCCGACCAAGACGTGCGGCGCCGGGTCGCCAGCAACCCCAACACCACCGCAGCCGCCCTCAGACGCCTAGCCAACGACCCTGACCGTACCGTACGATACGGGGTCGCCAGCCACCCCAACACCACCAAAGCCACCCTCAGCCAACTGGCCAATGACCACGACTATTACGTGCGGGGCTGGGTCGCCCGCCACCCCAACACCACCGCAGCCACCCTCAGCCAACTGGCCAACGACCCCGACCCAGACGTGCGGCGCCGGGTCGCCAGCAACCCCAACACCACCGCAGCCACCCTCAGACGCCTAGCCAACGACCCCGACCAAGACGTGCAGGCGGCGGCTAAGAGATAATCAAGCAATGCCGCTAGATTCTTGGCGGCAGTGCTGTTTTACCATCAGCATCAACTCGCGCTCATCAAACTGCTCTCGAAACTCTTTAGGCTTGTCTGTCCGCATCAAATGGTGGAGGTAGCACAAACCGATAGCGTCTTTATCATCCGCTCGTTGTCCCATTCCTTGACCAAAACGCGGATGGTGGATCTCTACTGCCGGAGTGTAATACCCCATCGTCTGACAGGCAATACAACCCAACCGTGCCACACGATCCAAATACTCAGGATCGCGCTTGCGGTGTTTTTTATTTGGCATGAGTAACACGATGCCTGGCATACTCAAGCGATTCCCTTCGGTAGTTCTTTCTACCCCTACGCCTAAGCCGATCGTACGTCGTACTAAAGATAGCCGTAAACTTACCTATCTTCTCCACCGGGATACCATCAAGCTCAGCTTTCGTCGGCGTTGCCATCAAGCACCTCCAACCGTGGAACCCCAGGACGACGCACCCGTTGCTCAAGGCGTCCCTGTAAGATGATTACCCCACGCGCCCCAGGGAACGGCGCCCCATTACGAATGCTTGTCAACAACCGCTCAATCTCTTGATCGACCAACCCTTCATTGGCCGGACCAAACTCGCGCAGAAGCTGCTCTTTCCATTCACTAACCACATCTTCGTTAATCTCAGACGATTCGGGTACCGTCCTGGCATTCTTAGGCGGACCAGACTGTTGCAACGCCGACAACACCTGAGCCAATAATGCCTGCAACTCAGTTAACGCTTGTGTTGTCTGTTCAAACGCTCCACGAATAGCCCTCAACTCAACCTGCAACGCTTCATCAGCCCCAGGCAACAACTGCTTAAGGCTCGTTTGTAACGCCTGCGCCGCCTGTAGCTGGCCAATCACATCCGCCAATGGGTTGGCTACCTTACGCCGCCTGGTCTTTCGTTCCACGATTTACCATCCTTTCTAAATTCGAGTGGTCTTCTTTGGTCCACGTCTGGCCAATCCGCTCTTGACTGTACGCCAATACCCTTAATGCTTTCGTAGGCATCCTGACCGCCGGCGGATCAGGCAATAAATCCTTGGCAATCATCTTCCAACTCAATGCCTTACCACCAGGCAACTGAAAAAGCCGCTCCTCCGTCTCTGCCATCCCCTGCTCAGGACTCAACCCAAGCTCAGGGTACTTTTGATAGAACTGAATACACCGCCGAACTTCACGGCTGGAAATACGCTGCCCCTGCTCACCCAATGACTTGGCAAACCGCGTCGCAAAACTCTCGATCCCCCGACCACCTTTCTCCGCTCCCACATACTCACAATGAGCATTAACAACCTGACCCAATAGCCACTTACCCCTGATCGTCTCGATCCGACTAGCAAAGCCAGTCTCTACTATAATCGCTACCGCATCATCCACTACCGCTTGGTACTGTTCAATGTTTTCCATTATCCCCCTTTCGGTGTCGTAAGTAATGTCGCAATTGTGTCGCGCTTGGTATTATATAATATAGGCGACCGAGTTTGTAATGTCAAGTAGTAATAGATTGTTCTTGACAAGCATGTTAGTACCCGTATCTTAGTAAGGCCAGAGTTTGCCAACCCATTGCGGCAGTCGGGTACCATAGCGGACTCTGGCAAGATTTCCCCCGGCTGCCGCCACCTATTACAAGGAAAAGACAATGAGTAATACCGCCAGAGAAATAGCAGTAGACGCAGTATCTTTCCGTACTGACCTATATCCAAGGATAGAGACATCACCAGTCACGGTCCAGAAATATGCGGATGACCTGACTGTCTTACCACCCATCGAGGTAAACCAGCACAACGAACTAATCGACGGTTGGCACCGCTGGATGGCACACAAGAAAGTTAAAGCAGAAACAATCTCCATCATTGTTACCGAGACTACTGGAGATGCTCAGTTATTGGAGTTGGCCATCTCTCGTAATGCCATGCACGGTCTGCAATTGAGCCAAGCAGACAAGAAATCAATGGCGATGAAGATTTACAACATGACCCCAGACCGCGAACGGGACGCCAAGAAGAAGGAACTTGCCATCATCCTTAGTGTCTCTGAACGAACCGTCCGCGAGTGGCTTTCCCGCATCGACAAGGATTCTAAGGAAGCTAGGGATAAGAAAATCTTCGACCTGTGGCTCTCCTGCCATACCGAGCGAGAAATAGCAGAGATAGTCGGCACATCGTCTGGCGAGGCACATTCACTTTGCTCAGAAATGGCAAACCTGCCAAATATGAGCAAGTCTCAGCAGGCGCAGGCCGAGCACGCCGTCGAGTTCGACCCGCCAATCTATAACATCTGGAAACAACAAACTAAGAGCAGCGGATCGGAGCATCCTGGCAACTCCGAGGCAAAATGGCTGGACAACCTGCTCTATCTCTACACCAAGCCATTCGATATTGTCGTTGATCCATTCGCTGGCGGAGGATCAACCATCGACCTATGCAAGAAACGTCTACGCCGATATTGGGTAAGTGATCGATTGCCAATTGTGGAGAGGGAGAATGAAATACGCAAGCACGACATGACCAACGGAATACCATCACTGCACCGCTGGCAAGACGTAGGTATGGTGTATCTCGATCCGCCATACTGGAAACAAGCAGAGGGATTCTATAGCAAAGACCCTGAAGACTTGGCCAATATGGAACTTGAGCAATTCCATTCCACGCTTGCCAAGATAGTCAATGAATTTGGTAGTAAGATAGGCGGATATGTCGCTCTAATTATCCAGCCTACCCAATGGAAATCCCCAGATCGTTCGTACACTGACCATGTAGCTGAGATGCTTCGTCGGGTCAATCTCCCGATAGACATGCGTATTTCCGTCCCCTATGAGTCTCAGCAAAATAACGCGCAGATGGTAACATGGGCAAAAGAACAAAAAAAGATTCTTGTTCTAACCCGTGAAATAATTGTCTGGAAAGGCAAGAAACAATGACTCGTCAACGAGCATACGGAGATGATACCCCATTTGGTGCTTGGATTCGTAGTGTTCCAGAACTTGGTAGCGCAATTCATCAGGCCGCGTTCACTATTAATGATGCCGACTGGATACTACACAAGTATACAACCCATGGAGATGGGTTGGGATTACGAGAAGTTCAGCATGTGATGTTTTTGGAGGTTAAAACCAATAACGCAGAAAGTTCCAAGCACCAACTTGATACGTTATGGACAATTGACAGGGTTTTTCACTATCGTCAAAAAGTAACATTCCCAGGAGAAAATAAACCCAGATCAGTATGGGCTCACGGTGTTCACATTTTGCGCCTTACTGGCCTAAGACCAGATGATGGATTACCGATTAAATGGGGATCACTAACTCAGAACGGAGTCGTCTATAGGGATATAGAAAACGACCAAGAACTTATTTCTATTTTACGTTTTGATATTGATCCAGAGGATGGTCTTAAACTTTCTCTACGTCGCCATCATAAAACACAACTTCTTGAACGCGAGGTAATCTGGCCTATTGGTTTTCGTGTTACTGAGATAATTACCCAAAGATCCTAAATGACCACTGCTGAAATCCGCGCCAAGATCGCCGCCGTCCCCTACTGGTGGCACCATATCGACCTGAACGGGATCGTCACCCCCGGCCACTGTAACCGATCCGCACAAGACCTTGGCCGCCTGCACCTGCCGGACCTGCGGGGAAAGACGTTGCTTGACGTCGGCTGTTGGGACGGGTACTACTCGTTCGCGGCGGAAAAGCTCGGTGCCAAAGTAACCGCGATTGACCCGCTCTACCGTGCCACAGATGGACCGCTGAACGATCCAGAACTAGGAACCTTGGGGTTCCGCACCGCCAAAGAGATCCTTGGCTCACAGGTAACGTTCCGTCAACTGGGGGTCTTTGGTCTACCCAATGGAATACCACCACAGGATGTAGTGTTGTTCCTTGGGGTGCTATACCACATCAAGCACCCATTGTTAGCTCTGGAAAAACTGAGAGAGATCACCGCTGGCTTGCTGATACTGGAAACACAGTATATCTGGGGTCGCAAGTCGCTCATGGTCTACCGTCCCAAGATAGGAAAGGACGAAACGAACTGGTGGGTACCAACCATCTCTTGTCTCAAGGGGATGTTGCGTAAGGCAGGGTTCTCCCACATCAAAATAGTCCACCGCAACCTGTCACGGGTAGTTGTTCACGCCACTTGACAACTCGGTCGCCGCTCATATATTTGATGTGCGTTTTTCAACCACCCATCTACCCCCGAGGCCACCATGACCGTGCAAGACCTGCGCCGCCAAGGCTGCCGGGTGCGGCTGTTGCATTACCGCCTAGCGTTCCTACCCAACGGGACCGACGTTGATGTAGGGTTGTTCCCTGCATCAGATCTCAAAGCCATGCACCAGCTTTGTCTGGCCGATCCTAAAGGCGGCAAGACCGTCGTTGATGTTCAGTTTCCTGATGGGAACAACATCCACGCCGAGGCTGAATGCTCGTTGCGAGATCAGTTCCGCAAAAAGACCGGGGTTGCCATTGCACTCGGCCGAGTAATGAAACAACGAGCCACCAAGACCGATGACCAGTGGTACGCCATCGCTGAAAAGCGTCGCCTGTTAGACAAAGCCAAAGAGATGGCGGATACCGCAGATCCGCTAACCAGACAGGCATGGAAACCATGAACTGTCCTGACCCTGGCATCTATACCGACATCCCTGACACCATTTACCGTCAGTGGGATGCGGTATCTCGTTCAGATCTGGTAGACATCGCTAATGGTGTACCACTATCAACAGTCAAGTACCACATGGACCACCCCAAAGCTGTTACCGCAAACATGGAAAAGGGAACAGCATTACACATGTGCGTTCTCGAACCAGCACGATTCAACAAAGAAGTAGTACCTGCACCAGAACGACCGCGCCGTAGTAACGCCGATAAGGATTGGTGGACACAGTTTGAAACAGAAAATGTCGGCAAACTAATCCTTAGTGCCGACGTTTTTAGCCAAGTGGTAGCAATGGGTGAAAACTTGCGAAATATTCCAGAGTTAGCTTCAATCCTTGCTACTAATGCCCTGCGCGAAGCGTCAGTAGTGTTCATCCTTAACGGTGTTAAGTGCAAATGTCGTATTGATCTGCTGCAAACAGATGACCTGATGGTCCCCTATGACCTAAAGACTACCAGTGATGCACGTCCACGACCGTTCAGTTACAGCATTAGCGACTACGGCTACGACATGCAAGCGTGGTACTACTGTCAATCGTTGTGGGAGCTTGGTTATACTGTTGCTCCTATGCAGTTCTTCTGCGTCGAAACATCACCACCGTTCAACACTGTCTCTTATATACCCACTGAAAGTACTGTAGTTGACGGTGGTGAACGAGCATTGTTCGCTCTAAGAAAACTCGTTGCCGCCAAACAGCAAAACCACTGGCCTGGCTATCCAGCCGGTCCACAACCCATCACTGGAGGAAGATATGGCACTCAAGTTCCAGACTAATATCCCCGTAACTATCACTTTCCCTTTCACCACCGGAAAGGAAGCGCAGGGTAAGTTTGGTATGCAGTACATGTACACCGTAGAGGTTGAAGGAAACAAGGAATGGATCTACGCCAACGAGATGTTGAACAAAATCTTGCAGGAACTCCCGCTGCGAGAAAACGACACCCTAATCATCACTAAGATCGAGATCGGCACCAAAAGCGGGTGGCGGATCGTCCGCAATGGCGTCGCCGTCTACGACGATAGCGACAAACTTGCTACAGCTACCCCCCAAGCCACTCCCCAAGCTACCCACCAAGTATATCGACCAAACAAGCCAACAGTCGAGCAGTTGGCCAAGCTCATGCACCGCTGTCTGGGGGCAGCAGTCTGGTCCTACCAGGGAACAGGAGCAGATAACACCCCAGAAACTATCCAAGCAATCGCTTCGACTATCTTTATTGCTGCTGATCGTCACGGGTTATATGAGCCCAAGCCTGAGCCCAAGCCTGAGCCTAAGCCTGAGCCAACTCCACCTGACAACCAAGATATCCCGTTCTAGCCGGAACCACACCAGGAGAGCGACCCGCCTATAGGGGTGAAGCGGCTACGCGATGACCCACCGGCAAGCCCCACCCGCCATGGGTATGACGCACCTATCGGATATACCGATTAGGGGGCGGGGAAACTACCCATGGCGGGACTAACTATTGGAATAATCCATGAATAGAGCATACCAGATCGAATACGACTACGGGACTTACGAGTACATTGCCTACTACAAAGGACACGAAGGTCGTGGTCCAACCGAGAAAGACGCCATCCACGAACTTAACAAGGAGCTACGATCCAGCCTGGTTCGTACCAGACGCAAAGGAAAACAATAGATTTTTTGTCCAGTGACAGGCACATAGCCAGCGGAGGAACAGTAGCCACAAGTGTGCTACCTCCACTGGCTTGTTCCATTGAGCTTGAGAAGGATGAAAAAATGAGTAGTTGGTATACCCCCATTAATCTGTCCAACCTTAGATTGGACATTGAAAAGAATGTCGTTTATGCCAGGGAAGGGGTGCTCGCTAATTCGTTTTTGGTGATGGTTCATATGATCGAAAGAGCTAACCGAGAAGATAGCGAGTTCCATGGAATCACCCTAAAACGAGGCCAACTACCCATAGGAACACACGAGTTTCCTGACCATTGTCACCTCAGTAGGCAATGTTTTAGAAGCGTTTTAAAGGCTCTAAAATCGGCATCACTTCTAACCCAACAAGTAACCCAACATCCAACCCAAGTATCAACCCGACTCGGAAGCATCATAACCATAGTAAATTTCGATAGTTACGTAATCGACGGAAAAGAAACTAACCCAACTACTAACCCAACATCTAACCCAACATCTAACCCGAAAACTAACCCAACTCCAACCCAACTCCAACCACCCACTAAGAACAGAAGAACAGAAGAACTACTGTACTCTAAAATCGGGACGCCAGAAACGGCGTCCCTTTTTCCAGAACAAACTGGGGGTACCATCGACCCCACCCCGCCCCTAACAGAGACCAAGGATTCTGGTAGTCCACCAGATTGGACCGGTCAAAAGACAAAAGAGTCCGATTATAAGATGATAGATGATCCTCCCCAGATTGCTAGGCACGGCAAAAAACCCAAAGACCCATGGATGGAAGAGTGCGTAGCGATCTGGAAATCTTTAGCTCATCCCAGCGTCAAACCGTTTATGACCATCAACACGATGAAGAAGAGAGCGATGGCCAAATACCGGGAAGCGTATGGTTGGACCAACGAATTAGGGGAAGAGTTCTGGATCAAGCAGAAGCAGGATTATCCAGACACCCAAAAAGTGTATCACTTTTGGACGGAAGACGATTATCGCTTAAAGGCGGAAGCCTTTATCTTGATGGTGCTCCAAAAGCAAGCACTGCAGCACCACCCACAAGGGTGGGACTGGCCGGAAGATGACCAAGAAGGGGTCAACGCGATTATGCTCAAGTCATTCCACTGGCATTTGAATCATGACAACGAACTGGTCAATGATCTTGCGAAAGCAAAGGTGCGAGCCAAGCATTGGCGGCTGTTGTCTCTTGGTTTACTGGATGAGTATGGTGGACCCAATGCCAAGTATAAGCAGATGCTGGCTGACGGAATCATCGACGAAGATGGTCACTTGCTTGAAAAGGACAACCGATGAACTACCCCGATTTTTGTTACAAGGATGTGGCGTTGGGAACCCCAGCAAACCGTAATCATGTGCTCAAGGTTGCTGAGATCAAGCCGGCGGACCAGCCGGCATTTGTTACTTGGCACCGGTTTAACGGTGATTACTTGCGGCACTTCCAAGAGCATGGGTCGGTGCGTAATTATGACGGTCCCAGTTATGCCGACTTTTTGCCATTCGATTTTGATGGTGGTGATCTGGAAGAAGTGCAGAACCAAGTGGTTGCTTTCGTTAATTATCTGGAAAGCAACCACGATATCATGCATGGGTATCGTTTGTTTTTTAGCGGCAATAAGGGGTTCCATGTGTATCTTGACGCCGAATTGTTTGGTAATTGGACTCCCAGTAAAGCCTTAGCCGGACAATTGAAAGAGCTGGCGCAGATCGTTGGTGGTGAGTTCGGGGGGTTTGACCCGAGCATTTATGACCGCAATCGGTTGTTGCGGATGGCCAACACCCCGTACGGAAATGGCCTTTTTAAGATTCCCTTAACTCGTCAAGATTTGGAACTGTCTATCCAGCAGATCCGCGAATTAGCCGCCCAACCCAGATCGGTTGATTTGCCTCCGATGGAAGATTGCTTGGCTACTGATTCACTGCGGTTGATTTGGGATGGGATCAAGAACCCAACCAGGAAGGTGGAAAGGGAACGGCCGCGACAGAATCTGTTCAGGCGGGGATTGCGAGAAGGTGAAGGCAGGGACAACAATGCCTATGCCCTGATCCAGGAACTCAACAAGCATGGTCATACCCCGGCGTTTATTTTCAACATGATGATGATGTGGGACGAACAGCAGCAAGATAAACTAGGTGAGCAGGTGATCTGGGAAAAGATCAAACGGTGCTGCCAGAAGATCTCCACCAATCCCCTCGGAGACTTCGACGATGTCTTGGTAAAGTACCAGAAATACATTGACGGACTACGAGAAGGCAATCGGATAAATACAGGGATGGACCAGATCGATTTTTACCTGCGGGGTATCTCTCCTGGAGAAGTTTGCACCATCATTGCTCGTTCCGGCGTCGGTAAAACTATGCTGGCCATGAACATGACTAGGTGGATCGCTGAGAAGTACCCCAATGTGGTGGTGATCTTTGCCTCCTTGGAAATGCCCTTGAGTCGGTTGGCAGAACGCTATCTGGCTATGACTAATCGACAATCAGGACGAGAAATTGAGCGGCAGTACCTTGACAATCAGCAAGGAAAGCTCGTTATTAAGCTCATGGAAAGCATGGGACCAGAAACAGGAAACAACCTGCTCTTCCTGGAAGAGCGGTTAGCCCTAGGGGATGTCGGGGAAATAATGGATTGGGGTTACCGAAAAATTGGTAGGCCAGTAGGGGCACTGTTCATCGACTACTTTGGCTACCTTGAAATGCCTACGCGGGGAAGCACCTATGAACGCCTGTCGGAAACTGCCAGAGAGATCAAACAGGTTGCGAAGAAGTTCAATATCGCCATTATCGATCTGTGCCAGGTAGGCCGCGAGCAGGGGCAAGACGGCACTACCCCCCTGAAGAAGCACTCAGCCAGAGATACCGGAGCTATTGAAGAATCAGCCGACTACCTCTTGGGGGTTTACCGACCCCATATGGGCGAAGATGACCGGCAAGGACAACACAGCGATCGACTCTACGTCCAAATACTCAAGAACCGTGGTGGACCAGAGCGTAAGACGTTTTCTTTTGGAGTTGCTTGGGAACATGGGTTCATCCTTAACGAAGGTGTCGAAGAAAAGGACGAACAATGACTTACGTAGAAGAGCGAGTAGTGTTCGGGGCGCTGAAAACGGCCAATGAAACACAGCGTCAGCAGTTGGTGGCGTTCATTATTGCCGAGAACTCTGCCTTTGTGAAGCAGTGTCTTCGGCAGTGGTCTACAGGGGCAGATACCGACGATCTGTTGCAGGCTGGCTTGTGCGGGCTGCTGGAAGCAATCAATGGCTTCGATGTAGACCGGGGCTACAAGTTTATCACCTATGCCGTCTGGTGGATCAAGAACAAGATGAGACAGGAAGTAGAACTGACGAACATCATCCGCATTCCCACCAACAAACTGCAAGATTTGCAGACCATCAATGATGCTGCTGATAAGCTGAGCCAGGAACAGGGACGGCAGCCGTCATGGTGGCAAACGTACCAGCGTAGTGACATGAACATGAACGAGTTCCTAACGACTTTACTGCCTCCCCGAACCATCATGCTTGACCAGTTGCTTTTTCAGGACAACCCAAAGGGCATGTCTGTGGGTGATATAATTCCCGATGTCAACGTCCAGCCCCAGGACGAAGGGGCACATAACGAACAGTTACGGCGGTTGGTACGAGAGCAACTAGAAAACATTCCCCAGCGAGAAGCCACCGTATTATCGCTGTATTATGGGTTGGATGGACCAGCAATGACCCTCCAGCAGATCGGCCAAAAGCTCCATGTGACCCGCGAACGAGTGCGGCAACTGCGTAACAACGGACTGGAATTCATGCGGGAAGACATGGGGTTCAGTCCATTGAGTGAATTAAGGCAGGAAACGACCGTAGAATCGTTCGGACAGGGGGGGTGGTAGTAGAATGCCACCCAGTACTAGATCGGCTGTTTCACAGTGTTCCACGCTATTCAATTACTTGGATAAATGAGAGAGATATGAACAACCCTGACAATCAGGTGAACCCTGGGATTGATGCTATTAGAAAGTGGCGGGAAAGCGGGGGTGTTAGAACCACTAAAACAGTTCGTCGCAACATCGTCCCCGAGCACGAAATTCGCACTAAGTCGAGTGGTTTGGTCAAGATTCAAAACTACAAAGCGATGGCCGCGATCAAATACCACTGCTTTGAATGCTTTGGTTGGGATGGTGACCCCAAGAAAGACTGCACTGATCCCCATTGTCCACTCTACCCATTCCGTGGTCGTAAATCCGTATGAGCCGGACCTACCACCGCAAACGGCAGCTAAAATGGACAGGTGGAAGGCGGTTTGACTTCAGTTGCCGGAACCACGGCAGTTGTCCGTGGTGCTACCGCAACCGAACGGTCTGGCGGGCACGAGAAAAAGTTAATCTCCAAGCAGAATTATCCCTTGACAAAATAGGTGACCGGGTTTAGATTAGTAGTGGACGCAGTTGGACGGTAGTTAGTCGTCGGCGTCCTTGGCGGGGAATACAGGGGTGAAAAGTCAAGGAAGGGAAGACCTGATCTTTGGCCAAGTAACAGCGACCTGGACCCAGCCACTAACTTTGAAAGGAAGACCATGATCCAGCAAAGTGCCTGTTCCGAACTGCTCGTTCCCACGGACATTGATGACCCCGAGCAGGCAGCGATCCACTACGCTCAGTTGGCCACTGAAAACAACTGGACTACTGAGCCACAGATCACCACCGCGACCATGACCGCGCTCAAAGAAGGGTCATTGGGGTGGGGAATCAGGATCAATGGCAACGATAGTTACATCAAATTATCCTATAACGAAGTCGATCACTTTCATCTCTATAGTGACTGCTGGGACGCCAAGTCATATCCGGTCGTCAAAGCCGTCATCGAGCATTTCAAGAGCGTACCATACTGTCCCGATGGAGGTAGCACCAATGAATACGAAGATTGGCTCGAAAAACAAGATGCTTAAGTCCATCGCGGTCTCACTCAGTTCGGACTGCTCCGGCAACTGTGCGTTCTGCTACCGAGACAAAACGGTAATAGACTCACCAATGGCTTTGGTCGATACCGTCAAACGGTTAGCCAAAGAAAACCCTGCAGCAACGATCTGCTGGGAATACAACGGCTATAACTACGACCTGACCTACCACGACTACGGAAAGAATCCCCAAGCTATCACCACCATGCCAAAGGAAGTGCCGTGGATTGTCAAGCACCTTCGGACTACGCACATCCCCGTTTGGGCGATCTCTTACAATAGCGCCGTTACTGGTTGGCAGCAGGCCGCTGAGTTGCTTAAGGGTAAGTACGTCTCGATGAACTTCCTATTAGAGCCTGGCTGGATCTTTCCCATTGAACTGATCAAGTACTGCCATCAGGTCAACCTGCTGTCGTTCAAGCCAGATGGACGATACCAAGGACGCGAGTTACTTAACATCAAGATGCTGATCGAGTTACTAAAGCCACGAGTGAAAGTGGCGACCGATAACTGCTTAGCTGTCCAACTCAGCACAGCAAAGTCTTGCGGCCGGGGGACAGAGTTTGTCCACGTCATGTCTGATGGCACTACTCAAGATTGTAGCTTCCAATCGTGGTGCTACTTGCATCCCGCCACTGGCGGTTCCAGTGAACCATCAAAGGAAGGACAAGCGCGGAAATAGCGGAGAGAGGCGGCCGGTGGGTGGGGGAGCCCCTTGGGGAAAGAAACCCACCGGCACTTTTTTAATGGAGAAAAACCAATGCATCCACTAATCCAAGAACTTCAAGACCTGATCTGCGTTTCGCCAGTCAAACTCAACCTATCAGGTTGGACTCGTCTACATGAACTGATTGATATCCTTGATACTAGGTTACAACAACTCGATCAGGCCAAAGACGACTTGCAGGATATCTTAGCACAATGGTAACAAGGGTGGTCCTGTTATCTTTGTTGCTGATGCCGCTATCACTGCGGGTCCAACATCCACCAAAGCCAGTGCTAAGCGAACGAATAGGACCACCACCCAAAGTTATGGTAGCATCGTACTACCACCGTAAATTCCATGGCCGGATTACTGCCAGTGGTCAACGGTTTGATCGTAGAGCATTTACAGCAGCACACCGAGAGTTGCCGTTTGGCACCAGATTGAAAGTGACAAATATTTTTAACGGAAAGTCAGTAGAGGTATTGGTGAACGACCGTGGACCTTTTATATTATCTAGGTCGCTTGATCTTAGTCCTGCTGCCGCTCTGGCGTTAGGCATGATCAAGCAAGGAGTCATTGATGTCACCTGGGAGATCGTCTGATGGAACGCATGTTCAACGGTCACACCTTGGATGATTTGGAAGTAGGTGCTTTTGAGCTTCACAGCGATAGAGGGGCCGGAAAGGAAATCATTGCCGAGATCCGCCGCCTCAATGCTGCGCTTGAACGGGCCAACGCCGACACTAACGAGTCAATCCGGCAGTGGGGGGAGCGCCTCACCAACATCCAAGTCACCACCCGCCGCGAGGTCTTGGAGGAGGTGAGACAGGCGTGGGACAAGGTGATGGGTGGAACGAGAGTTTATATCAGACCGGATTTCGACGCCGCTCTGCGCGGCATGGAGGAGAGATGCAACTCAACCGCACCCTCTGGACCTTCGTCGTCGGAGTCGTCTTCGGCACAGTCGTCTGCACCCTCATGGGACTCGCCTTCCGGTAGCGTCGTCTACTCCCACCCCGTCCAGCAGCCAGAGCGGACCGCCGCCCCGCCCTATGTAGACGGCGCGGTCCCCCTTGCTGGGGACATGCCGGACACCGGAGCCGTAGAGCGGCCGCTGCCGACGGTCCGCGAGATGGTCGGGATCATGCGGGAGCCAGCGCCGCGACTGGCGATGCGTCCCATTGGACTCAAGCCAGTATCGGATCAGGATTATGTGCTGATTACTACTGGCCTTGACCACGCCGACCGGCTGGACGCGCATGAGCGAACCTTGCGGCGACTGCTCACGAAGCTCGGACTGGAGGTTTCAGAATGAGCGGCAACGAACCGTCGTTCCCACCCTCCGAGTTGATCTACTGGATGGATCTAATGTTCGGAGAAAGCACCTCCAACCTCAAGGCGCAGTATACCGGCAACTTACACCCAACCATCACCGCAACTGATACTCTGAGCAGAGAAGCCGACTTCCTGATCGCGGCGGAGAAGGAGAGCGGCAATGGCTGATTTCGACGTGCGGTGCCAAGAGTGCGGTGGGAGTCTCAACGCTGAATGGAATTGGATTAAACGCTGCCTTGAGGTCGAATTCTGCGAGGACTGCGGCGATGAGCGGTTCGAGGACGGGAAAGCTGAAGGAGAGGAGGAGGGGGACGAATGACACGCGAGGAACTTCGTTCAGCGATCTTGTCAGAGTTCGATGAAGCGGCGTTCGAGACTCAGGAGAATCCAGATATCGAATCGTTCGCCAGCCGAGCCGATTCTGTCATGGCTCTCTTCGACCGCTACGAGGCGGAGGCTTGGAAACCGGGAAGAGAGGCGGAGTACTACAAGCAGTACCTTGTGGAAGTGGAATGTAATGGTTTTCGAGAAGTCTGTGTTGCTATAAGGTCAGAAGAGGCAAGGCTGTGGAAAAAGGACGATGGCTCTTATGTCCGCGTCCTCCGCTTCCGCGAACTCCCCAGGCCACAGAAAGAGCAACAATGACCACGCCGGACCTACTGGCACCGCTGAGAGGGAAAACACCACTGAAACATTCACATATATGGATCTGGACCAAGCATGACGAGCATGTGTGCACGGTAGCACCAGCACAGAAAGCTGGATTAGCCGAAGCTTTTTGCTCCGCTGTTGACCTCGCCCTGGAAGCCGACGCCCGTCTGGCCGAGCAGGACCGGGAGATCGCCGCGCTGAAGGCCCGAGCGCAACTCGACCAGGAGCAGCACGACAAGCTCCAGGCCGCGTTTGCGGATCAGTTGACGCACATCGAAACGCTACGCGCCCGAGTCGAGAAGGCCGAGGCGGAGGTCGAGTCTGCTGTCCGGTGGGGCTACGACAACGGTTACGAGCAGGTGCTTGACTGTACCGCACCCCAGGAATCAGACGCCGCCTGGACCGCCTACCAGCAGGAGCAGCAGAGACAGGATGAGACAGCCCCCAAGGAGGAATCATGATCCAGATCACCAAGTGGACCAACGGCGCGGTAATCTATGTCGCCCAAGCTGCCACGAATATCCGGGAGGTCGTGACGGAAGCGGCGCGATCCGGGGCCGACCTGTCCAGGGCCTACCTGTCCTGGGCCGACCTGTCCGGGGCCAACCTGTCCAGGGCCTACCTGTCCTGGGCCGACCTGTCCGGGGCCAACCTGTCCGTGGCCAACCTGTCCAGGGCCGACCTGTCCGGGGCAAACCTGTCCGTGGCCAACCTGTCCGGGGCCGACCTGTCCGTGGCCAACCTGTCCAGGGCCGACCTGTCCGGGGCCGACCTGTCCAGGGCCTACCTGTCCGGGGCAAACCTGTCCGGGGCCGACCTGTCCGGGGCCGTTGGCTTCAACAAGTATCGCACTAATCCGCTCCACGCGATGGCCATGCAACAGGGACCACTCACCGCCTACAAGCTCGTGACCACCGATGGCTACGGACCGTTCAATGGCGGCATCAAGTTCGTGATGGGACAGTCGTATGAGGTGGCGGACGCCGACACCAACGAGGGAAAGGAATGTGGAGCCGGGATCAACGTCGCTACCCTACCGTGGTGTATGGCTGAGTGGAAGGACGGCTACCGCATCTTCCAGGTCGAGCACACTGCTGCCGATATCGCCGCGATCCCTCTCGGCACGGACGGCAAGTATCGACTCCATCGGTGCAAGGTGGTGGCCGAGGTGGATCTAAAGATGATCGGGTTGACCACATGACTAAGCCACGGCTCGTCCGGTGCAGCGGCAAGGACCGGTGCAATAGTCCATGCAAACACAAAGTTCCACATGAGATAGAGACTCGCTACGGAACACACTGCACCGGGTGGGTGGACTGTCCGTGGTCCTGGCCGATTGCCGAAGGTCGCCAAGGTCGTCCGGTGCGCTGCATCCGCGTGAAGGAGGAGTGATGGTAACTTTAGCAGACCTAGAACATATCGTCACCGCCTGGGCTGAGAAGGCCAGTGGACCAGGGTGGTCGAACTTCCCCATTTGGGTGCTGATCATTGAGCCGATGGGAACCTACCGTCTGGAGTGCATCCAGCCCGAGGAGCAGACAGACGAGATGCGGACGCTGTTCAAGGTTTCGGCGCTGGTCGCAGAGCAGATGACCGCGCTGGTGAGGGCCGCCGCTAAGAAGGAGGAGTGACGATGCTACAGCGATACATCTACACGTCCAGAGGCATGGAGCGTTCGGCAACTGCCGGAGGGTTCGTCTACTCGTCCGAGGCCGAAGCCGAGATCGCCCGGCTCAACAAGACCATTTTCGACCTGACCGCCGAAGCGTCCCGCGAGGCCGCGAAGTGCTGCGGGAACTGCGGCAACACCCTATCCCCCGAATCGAATACGATATACTGTCTGCGGAATAACACTCGCGAGGACGCTGAGCACTGCTGCCGAGCGTGGAGGGAACGCTGACCAAGCTCATCGAGTTGCTACCCTACTGGTTCTACGCCACCGGAAGTGTCTGCTTTCTGGTGGGGACCGTCATCGTAATCGTGAGGTCATACCGGTGATCACCGTCACCATCTCGATCAACGGCCAGCCGATCCTCTGCCGGTCAGCGCGCAACACCGGTGAGCAGGACAGCCAGGGCCGGACGCTCTACCATTGCGATAACGGCCAGATACTCCACCATCACCCCGGCGACGGCGCGGTGGTGCTGGCCAAGATGATGCTCGATACCGTGGAGGACCCGTGATGCTCCTAGTCAACCCACCCTGTCATAGCAACCACGACCAGCCATCGCTGGCCTGCGGGTTCGCTGATGTCACCGCCTCAGTGGCCGACCTGAACACCGCGCCGGAACTGGCGAACCTGATGCGGCCGTTCCAGGCGTCCTGTCAGAGCCGGTCCAAGGAGTGGGTGGAAAAGCAGGGGTGCCAGACGTTCGTAGTCCAAGATATCGCGTTCCAGTGCTCGTACGCTTACCTGGCCAAGGTGGGATGCGCTGCCTACCCCCGATTACCAATCCCCAATTACGAGCGGTTCAGCAGTTACCCCGTCTTCCGCCGGCACTGGGACAACGGCTCATGGGCGTACCCACTGCTCACGTCGTTCGGTTGTCCCTACGGCTGCACCTACTGCGAGGCCGCAAGATCAGGATGGCGGGCCCGGTCATATACTGAGACCCCTGGTGAGATTGCTCGCTACCTTCCCAAGGTGGTCGGGATCGCCGATCAACTGTTCAATTCCGGTGACAAGCATGTCCTCCGTGTCTGTGAGATCTTGCGCGGCAACACTTGGATGGCGGTGAACGGCTTGCGAGCTGACCGTCTGACCGTCGCGCAGGCGCAGGCAATGAGCCGGTCGGGATGCGAGTCCGTTGGGCTGGGCGTCGAGTACCCAGACGATCAGTACCTGAAGCAGATGGGTAAGGGGGAAACGCTGGCGGAGATCGAGCGCGGGATCAAGATCGCCAATGACTACTTCCCCAGCGTCTCAGTCTACCTAATCTCCGGGTTTGGCGATGACCGACGCGCCTTGGATTGGGCGGCCAAGTGGGGGGTCTATGTCCATCTGTCGGTGCTCAACAGCGTCCCGTTCAAGCAGCTCCCCACCTGTCTGGACTCGCCGGATTTGCGTCTGCTGCGAAATCGCGCTACATTAGTACGGCGGTACGGGACCAAGGCGGTGCCGTACCTCAAGATGGACCTCGGCAAGATCTGGAGGAGGATCGTCAGGTGAGACTCCATCTGGTCGGAGATGAGCGTCAAGGCGGTGCCTACGCCGCGACCCACTACTGGTGCGCGGCTTATCCCGGTACGGACTGCTTTGCATCTCCGGGTGGTAACTACCTAACCAAAGCATGGCGGAACACCTACGGTTGGCTCGATCCTTTGTTGGTCAGTAAGTGGGTCAACTGGAGTCCACCGAGGAACTTTGATGAAGTTCATCTGCACCGCTGGTCCGACTGGGGACCGGCAGCGATCAAGATCGCGCAGAAGGTCGGCCGGAAGACCATCTGGCATGTGCTGGACTACAACATCATCTGTTCCCGTGACTGCTTCAATGTCCCCAATTGTGACTACAACTGCGCCAAGTGCTACCAGCCGCAGATGCCGATGCTACTCAAATGGCCGATCAAGAGCCGGCGAAAGCGGCTGATCCGCTGGGTGAACCAAGTAGACGAGATCATCTGTCTGAGCCACCACAGCGAGAACCTATTGAGAGAGTGGGGGATCACCGCGCCGATCACCGTCGAGCCGCTGGTGGTGAACCTGAAACCGCGGGATGTGCCTCGATATCCTAACACCATCATGTTCGCTGGCTGGCTGGCTGACAACAAGGGGTGGCCGTTGATCCAGCGATTGCGGTCGAGGTTCCCCAATGAGGCGTGGTGGGTAATGGGGATGAATAAGGAGACGCCGAAGTTCAGCAACGAAGGAATTATTGAAATACTGTCCCGCTGTACCGTCCTGTTAGTCCCTGAGCAATGGCCTACCATGGGTAGCGTGATCGTCGCCGAGGCCATGGCACTCAACACCCCGATCATCGCCAGCAACATCGGCGGCCTTCCCGAACAACTCGCCGGATACCACCACCACTGGCTGTGCGATCCCACTAACGAACAGCAGTGGGTAGACACCATCAAGGAGGTGCTATGCAATTCCCCCTACTGATCGTTCCCGCCGGTGGTGATGGCACGCGGATGGGTGGCGCAGAGAAGTGGAAGTTGGAGATCCGCGGCAAGCGGGTCATCGACTGGATCTTGGACTACTGGGCTCCATACTGCGGCAAGGCTGTGGTGGTGGTCAAGGAAGGCAACCCCAAAGAACATAATCGGACTTTTGGGGGAATGGCGGTTGACTACCTACCGGTTAACACCCCCACGGTCAACGCCGCGATCTTGGAGGGATTGCGATTCCACGGTGCTCCCGAGCGGTTCCTGGTGGTACTGGGGGACTGCTTGGTGGACGGGGTGTTCGAGTGGACGTTTTTACATCCACCAGAATACCACCTTTCTGGAGCAGCGATTATTGAAGGAGACACCGATTTCAATAGGTCATATGCTGTTGATGATCGCGGCGGGTTAATTACTGGGGTAATAGAAAAACCCACATGCGGAATGGGGGTGTACACATTTACTTGGTTTGATTTGCCAGCCTTAATAAGTGACAGGGGGATCACTGGAGCACTACGCTATCTTACCAAGGAAGGCAAACTAAGACCAATTCCTTACTCAGGCCGCTACCTAAATATCACCTACTCGGAGGATCTGCAAAGGTGGTAAAGCAAGGACTGCGGTTCCTTTGGCGGGTTGCATCTTGACATGGATGAGTTTTTGTCATATATTATAGATGCCATCAAGAGTTGCTATTTGTATTTAACCAGCCTGGGTGCAGAAAGTCACCACATAGGTGGCAACTCTGATGGCCACTCGGGCTGGTTTCTTGTGAGGGGTTAAAATGGGACGAATGAAGGGGAATCCGCCACCAGAAATAAGGTTTAGTAGAAAGGTAATCATTCGTCAGGAAAACGACTGTTGGGATTTTGATGGATTTCACGACCAGGGTGGATATGGAAAGTTTAGATATAACGGAAGGCAAATAGCAGCATCAAGAGCGGCGTATATTTTTTATATAGGTCCAATACCAATTGGGATGTGTGTGTTGCACGTCTGTGACAATCCAGGGTGCGTGAATCCAAGCCATCTAAAGATAGGTACAAACCTAGATAACATAACTGACAGGAACAACAAAAACAGAAATGCTCACCCAATCGGAGAAAAACACCCCAAGGCAAAACTAACAGACCTAATGGTGAAAGAAATAAAAATGAGGGTGGCATTTGGCGATACCCACGCCAAAGTGGCCAAAGAATATATGGTATCTCCTGCGTGTGTTGATCTCATTATAGAAAAAAGGACATGGAGACACGTGAAATGATATTTTCAGCCATTAAGTTCGGTATTAGATTATTGCTTGGGAGTATTGACCGAGCTGGAGTCCTGACACTCCCATGGAAGTACCGAAGGACGATGGTTTTCTTGTTTAGGCAAACTGGTGGGTTTGGGAAAGTGTATCACTTCATTTGCACCAAGATCTGGTCGAGGGGGGAGCGGTGTGGACTTCAGGCCGGTGATCCATTAGCATTACTAGGTTATACCCTGTTCCCGCGCATGATCGAGTTCGAGGTGACCACCCGCTGCCACCTCCGCTGCGTTTATTGCGAGCGAACGTTTTTCCCCAGTCACTACGCCAACTGGAACTTGACCTGGATCGAGTTCCTCCAGATGATGGAGCAGTTCCCCAAACTACGGTACGTGAACGCTACGGGGGAAGGTTCAGCCTTCGCCAACCCCGACTTTCCCGCAATGCTCCGCTGGCTACGAAACCACGACATCTACACAACCGTGATCGACAGCTTTTCTAGAATTAGTGATGACCAGATGCAGTTGCTGATCGACTGCGCCAGCAAGGTGCCGATCAGTTTGGACGGGGTGGGGAGTTCGTACGAAGCAGTCCGACCACCGGCCAAGTGGGACGCTACCTGCGCCAATATCCGGCGGTTCCTCGAACTGCGGGGAAAACGACCGATGCCAGAAGTGATCTTTCGCATGGTCTACTGCCAGCAGAACTACCACACCCTGGTTGAGTATCCCAGGGAGATCAACGCTCTGATGGGCAGACACCGGCAAGACGGCTACGACGGCTTCATTGAGTTCGTCGGCCTACTGGACTTCCCCGAGACCCGTCACATGGTCTGGGAGCCTACCAGGGAGGTTGTTGAGGCCACCGAGGACCAGTGCCGCAAGTATGGTTTGAAGTGGTCCTGGAGCCATCCCAGCCATCTACAGAGCCAGATGCGCGATAGCCGTGAGTGTGCGGCCTACGCTGAGCCCTTCATTATGAAGTGCGGCGACGTGATCTCGTGTTGTGCGCTGCTGATGAGCAACGACCGCGAGCACCTGCACCAGATCGCCTTCGGCAACATTAACCAACAGTCATTCGAGGAGATCTGGAACAGCGAACGGTACCGCCAGTTCCGCCGCAACGTTAACCGAGGTGAACTGCCGAAGTCCTGCTACGGTTGCAGAGCTTTTGCCACTAAACACCGGGAGGTAGAATGAGGTTCACTGTTCCAGGGAACCCAATCCCCAAGGGTCGGCCACGGGTAATCAGCAAAAATGGTAAGCGGTGGACGTACACCCCAACTACTACCAAGCAGTACGAGAATCTGGTCAAGGCGTACGCCATGAAGGCCAGGTGTAGACCTACTAACCTATCAGTTATGGTAGAGATTGTTTTTTACAGGTCCAGCACCAGAAATGCAGACTTAGATAATCTCGTAAAGTCGGTCACCGATGCGCTTAATGGGGTTGCGTGGGAAGATGATGCCCTGATCGAAGTTATGTACGCGAAGAAAGACTACGACCCCAAGAATCCACGAGCAGAAATAGAGATCACTATCCTTTGATCCTATGGTCCAACCACTTAATCAACTCAGGGTTATCTCGCCATAGCGTTTGCAGGCCAGACGCCAAAGCATCGACCATCCCCTCAGATACCCCTTCGTTATCAGTGTAGACCTGAAAGATTGAGTGAATCAGTTCGTGCAGTAAAATCTGCGCCAAGAACTGATCATCGTGGTTCAGGTTGAACCGCAGTTCACCAGCTACTACATCGGCTTGACCTGAGTACTCTGCTTTTGAAGCATTGTCGAACCCGGCTACTTTGAACGTCCGCCAACCTACAGTAATTCGTTTAGGTAGTCCACGCAGTTTCTTACTCATCAGCCCCCGTCAGTTCCCATTCGGTGCGGTCGAACTCAGCATGTTTAGGATGAACGAACCATGTGCTTTGGATCGGCTCCGAGTGCCTACCCTCAGAGTGGTCGAAGCTATCGGTGCCAGAAGCAGAGCCACCAAGCCAGAAATACGGATGGCAGATTGGGGTATGGAAGTGACCCATGATGATCCGGTGGAACTTACTATGCTCGGCCATGAGCCGTTTGGTACTTTCCAACCCCACCTTGCGTTGTAGTCCGTACCACGGCAATCCAGCCCAACCACGCACCTGATGTCCGTGGCACAAGAGATACTTCCTACCCTTTACGTCCACTACTTGTTGTTCACAAGGGTAGTACCTGAACTCGACGTTGGCATGTCTGGCTAGCCGTTGCTTGGCAATCTCAGCCAAAGGGTAGTTGTAGGTGTTATACCCACCCTGCTTATGCTGTGGCTTCTTAGACAACCGTCCGTGGTTATCTACCAAGACCATATCAACTACCACCCGCTTGAAGTGCGGTGACAGTAGAGAGATCTCATCAGCGAGTAGGTAACCAGCCTCAACGCACTGAACCGCCGAAGGAAACTCATTCGATGAAACTAACTCTGGGTGGATTTCGCCATTGATCAAGTCACCAGTAACCAACACCCGGCATTCATCCACGTCGTAGTTAGTCCGGTGAACAGCGGTCCACTCCAGCACCTTGTCCACCAGCCAAACGATCCGCTTACGTAGAATCGCTGGAGAGAACTGGTTGAATCCCTCGATCTCGTCAGGGTCCTGCACCGAGCCCATGTGCCAGTCGGTGTTGTGGATCACCAGCGCGATGGGCGAAGAGACCCTGTTTCCCGTGGGCTTACGATAAACGATCTCTGGCGGAGACATCACCAGCACATGATCACACAGATCACGGATAAACCCTTGCATGTCCCCATGGGACTCGCGGTACTGCTGGAGTTGTTTGTGGGCTTCAGCGAGCTTGTGCCGCAGAGAACTGATCTCTTCAGGTGGAGCAGTCAGATCGAATGGTTTGGGTGGAAGCATCTCCCCTACGGGGAACGCGGGCTCAATGGCCCCCTCGCGCCGTAGAAGGCTCAAGGATCGCTTAACGCTATCGCGGGTGCGACCGAGGATCTTCGCCAGAGCATCCGTGCCACAACGCCTGCCAGCGGCCTTCTCGGCCAAGTACGCTTCCAGGACCTGCTGCTGTAACGGAGTTATAGTTTTCATACTACAAATATAGCACTCAACTCACCAGTAGTCAATTGTTCGGGGCGAACGCCAACCCCGTGTGCGCTGACAACTGCCGGTCAATCCGATCCGTCTTACGTTCAACCGTAGACAATCTGGTCCCAATGGCGTCCACCGATTCTTTGCTCGCCTTGCTGTCCAACGACTTGTTGATCTGCTGGATCTCCGTCGTCACCGTTGCTTTGAAGCTCGCCATCATCCAGATCAAGGCGACGGTCTGTAAAATGATCGTTGCTCCTACTGGAACGAAGTTAATAAGATTGTTCTTTCGTTCAACTGTCATAGGAGTCGTCCTTATAGGCGTTATGGTGGGTAGTGGCGGAAGCCAATGGCCCGACAATTATGCAACGTGAGCCCGGTGACGTCATCGGCCACCTTGAAGGTTAAGGTGTCTTGGGTCCCCATCCCCAACCGCAGCCCGCCAGGGATGTAGTGGCCAATGGGGATGCCGACAATGGTGGCGTCTTCCGTGCCGGTAATGTCGGTGATTTCGAAGGACACCGCCCCGTCACCTTGGGTGATGTAGAAGCCGGACTGGAGAATCACATCGCCGCCGGTCTTGGCTGCTTGGATGAAGTAATCAATCACCCCATTCTCGGTGGCGTACAATGAAACGCCATTGGTAAGAGCAGCGACACTCCCATACTTGCCGTGCGCGGCGGCCGTATCCTGAATCAGGATCGAAACGTGCATGATGTGGATGTCGTAGCTTGGGTTTGCCGCGATATAGTAGAGCTTATTGGTAACGCTCCCATTCTCGTTCATGTTTGTGGTGCCTGAGTCCGCCCCAGTGCTTCCCAGCAGCGCGTTGAAGTAGCGGTACCTACTCGGCGTCCCAACCGGCAACGGCACGCCGTAGCCCTGGGCGACCACCAGCTCGTTCTGCTGGTTGACCTGAGCTCGGTAGGCCAGACCTAAACCATCGGTGAGCTGCGACTTGATCATTAGATGAAGTACCCCACGATGTCCACCAGAGCTGCACCGCCATCGGTGGTGAAGTCCACGGCGATGACATCGTTCTTCCCCAGCACCAGCCCGGGGATTTCGATGATTTGCTTGGTCTTCGCCAGCATCAGCGATCGGTAGATGACGTTCGCCTGGGAATTGCCGGTCTCGTCGGCTTTCGCCGTAGCGTCAGCAACATTGGCACTGGTGCGGTTTAGATTTACCCCAGTGACAGCAGTCCCGGCCATTGTCACGTTCTTAGGGCAGTGGATGGTGAACGCAGTTTCGGTGTCGCCCTCGATGTGGATCTGGTAGATGTGCAGCAGCTTCGTGGCCGAGTCGTTCTGTACTGCCAGGATCGTATCGGCAGCGTCGTAGTCATAGGTCGCGTTCGACCAAGTGAACGCCTGACCATGCTCAACGGACTCGTACCAGATCCTGGGGTTGTTGCGGGATGAGGTCTTCAGTCGGTGGGTATCGACGCCGACCAGTGAGCCAGTCCCCTCGCCATCCTCGATGTTCATGGGCATATCGGCCTCCTAGACAAGTTCTTTGAGGAAGTAGTAGAAGGCGACGTTGACCGACACCTTCATCGACGTGTTGGATGCAGGGGCAGCGATCGTGATCCCGTGGGTTGAGCCGTTGTTCAGAACGATCCGACCCTCTTCCAGGGCCACTGAGGACGCCGCGCCGAGGTAGGCGGTCCACCAGGTGGTCCCCGTCAGCGTGGTCAAGGACTTCTTGAACGTCCCTACTGCCGCTGTGGGGTTGTTGTACTGGGTGTTATAGGGGGTGATGTCCGTGCCGCCAGTAATCGTCACGTCCTTGTAGTATCTCAAGATCCCCCCGCCGGACCCGCCAGTGCTCTCCCAAGCGTCGTAGAACACCCGGTCGATCACCATCACGTAGTCATCCGGCTTGCTGTTGAGCAGGTAGATGATCCCGGTCTCGTTGGCGTCGGTGAGGGTGATCTGCCCAGTGGACGCCTCGAAGTAGCGGCCGTCCAGGGAGGACTTCAGCCGCTGCTCGACACCGATCGCGCGGGTCACCAGTTGGCTATTTGAGTTCACATGGGCGCGATAACCGCCACCCTTACCGTCAATAAGCACTCCCGACATGGCCTACTCCTCTACGTCTTGGTTGGTGAGCCGCGCTTCCGTCAGCAACTCCAAGTGAAGGTTGATCTTCCGCAGTTCGTTCAGCATACAACTCAGGACATTGCCCAACTCGCCAAGGGAGATCTGTAGGTTGCCCCCTTCATCGGCACTGAGCAGATGGGCCTCTTTCCCGTCCACCCCCATGATCGGGGTGCCGCGGATCTCGGTGTCCCCGCCGTGCTCGCGCCGGAAGAACACATACCCGTCCGGCCAGTCGATGATCGGGTGACTTTGGTCCATTACCTACCCCACAGTAGCCACAGGACCGCTGCGCCCCAGGCGAAGACGATCGCCTTGGTGAGGCTCTCCTTGACCAGCGCCCTACGACTGCGATTCATTGAGCTTGCTCAGGTCAAGGCGGTAGCGTTCCCACAGTCTCTTCCCTCCCGCGATAGCGCCAGCAATGGCTGCCGACAAGATAATCGCTCCGATTGCCTTCCAGTCAGGCACGATCAAAGAGATCTGTCCCGTCTGGATCGCCTCGATGATCTTGTCGCCGACCGACATTAGCGCCGGAACGACGATCACCATCAGGGTGCCAATCGCAGTATCGATGGCGTGTCGCCAAGCAGAAGCCTTGTCGTTCTGATCTATACTCTTGAGGCCGCTCATTATCCTCTCCTTACTTCATCGAGTTCACGCCTAACATTGGCGATCATTTCTCTGGTGAACGTCGTGATCCGCTGTTCCAACTCTTCCCTGGTGACGCTGTTCTGCTCCAAGCTATTGATCCGCTTTTCATGGTCGTCGTAGTACAATTCCCACTTACGTTCAAGCCACCAGATGAATGAGACAATGATGACTGTCGATAGCAGTTGACTGAAACCCATGATGATCGTCGGTTCCATGGTCTACTTTTCTTCAGGTGCAACTACTGCCGCAGTAGTAGTCATGAACTTGTCCAGATCGTTCTTGTGGATCTGCCATTGCCAAGGGGTCTTCGTTTCGAGTAGAGCGCCAGCCCCCAGCACCTCCAACAACTTCAGCCGAGCCTCGCGCCAGAGCAACTGGTCCTCCTTGGTTGCCTTAGCAAAGGGGATCGTCACAGTGACATAGAGTGGGTCGTCCCCCTTGGTCAGCGTCACCCCCGTGTCCAAGAGCGGCTGGTAGGACACCTCGGCCCACGCCTGGCTCTTCGTCAGCTCGATCGATCCCATGATGCTATCGACCCTCGCCTGAGCAGCGTTCAGTTCAGCGATCGCCTTTGCCAGTTCGGGGTCAACGTCTTGAGCAAACACCGGGGTGAGCAGTAGAAACACAAGCAAGTAACGCATGGTCAGGCTCCTTTACTGAGCGTTGGTTGAGTCGATGGTGCCAGTCCCGTAATCGACATAGGTGGCGTTAGTCAGGACGTTCCGGTCAACGATGGCCTTGACGGCGCCAATGTGAACCTCGGTTATACCCCTGATCTTGTTACCGATCAAGATGGCGCTATCGGCAGTAGCGGCTACTGCGACGGAGGTACCGCCACCGCTGAACACTGCGCCAATAGCACTGTTGACAACTCCGTCCAACCGTAGACCCATCACTCCGCCAGTGAACGTCCCACCACGGATCTGGGTGTACTTTCCAGTAGATCGGATTGCGTTCGAGTCCGCATCAGCAACAGCGCAGTCAACCAAGATATTGTTGTCTGCTCCCGATTGGATTTGGAACGCGTTCCTGTCAGCATCGTTGACCGTGACCCGCTCCAGCCGGTTGTGATCGCCGTTGATCCGAACGGCGCTGGAGTCTCCACCGGCTCCGCCAGGCGCACTATACGCGGTCAGGTCGCGGACCTGCACCGAGTCGCCACTGATCAGCATCGGCACCCGCGTCGTTGCTCCAGTGTTACTGATGACCGTCTGCTTACCAGATCCGGTGACCACCATCTTGCTCTGAGAGATCGTCGTCGGAGCGTAGGTGCCACGCTTGACCGACACCTCGCGTAACCCCTGTAGGTTGGTCGCGGCAAGGGCATCGTCGAGCGTCCAGAAATCGCCGTAACCAGCCGAGTCCACGACGGCCGGACTACTGATCGTGTAATCCTTGTAGGGGTAGCGGTAGGCCGCGGCATCGTAGACCCGTGGATCAGGGACGATCACCCGGGTGCCCGTCGCACCGCCGAACACGATCCCACCGCCGAGGCTATCGACTCCAGCCACGCGGAGAAAGTCCCCATCGCTGAGCGTCCCGCAGGTGCTACAGGCGAACGTGTCGATCATCGCGCCGTAGCGATCTCGGAGCGACACCGACCCCGCCTGGACCAGGAGCATGTCGCCGCTGTACGGGTTGACCTTGACCTTCTTGACGGCGTTGGTGAACAGCGTGTCGGCATACGGGCTCTGGATCATCGCCAGGCCGCGTCGGTACTCGTCCTCGATCTGCTGCTGGGTCAAGACCTCGCGGGTGATGACCGGGGGAGTCATGGAACCGTTGTAGTAGAGCCCATCTCGACTGCCACCAATGCACAATGGTGCCGTAGTGTTGGTCATGCCTGTGAACGAGTTGTTGTTGTCATCGGCATTGTCAACTCGTACCCCATTCACCCAGAGAGCAAGCGAGGCACTAGTGGTGCCACCATTATAGGTAGCCACAATATGAAGCCAGATGCCAGATGGCACTTCCGTTGTCCATTTCCGGCCAATATTGCTGCTCACATCGTCGTTGTTATACAGGTCAAAATACAGGAGATCGTTATCGCCACCGAACAGCCTCCACTCATAATGCCCTTGGCCGAACTTCTGGGCCAGAGGCTTTTGCCATATACTCGTCTTCTTAATCCACAGCGAAATACTCATTGGTTGTCCAACCAGAAACGTTAACGAGTCGTGATCGTTCACGTAAACCTTCTGGTTACTGCCATTAAACGTCCACGCTGCTCCGAGTGGCGCATTAGCAGCATAAGCCCTGGAGGGGAGTTCGGAAGAGTCCGCTCGGATCACTGCGAAACCCCGTCCGCTCACTTCCGCGGTGCTCGCCGGGCTCCACGCGCACATCACGTTCCCCACCATCACCGGGCTGACGTACCGCGCGTTGATCTCCTGCTTCGAGCCATTCGTATTGTCCCCGGCCTTGGCGTCGAGGATGTAGAGGCCAGAGTCTGCCGCCGCGAAGATGCGCGGGGAGTCGTTGCCAGAGCCACTGGCACCGTCGAGCGCGGCGACGGAGGACATGACCGTGGCACTAGACCAACGTAGTTTCTCCGCTCCAGTTCTTGCGTTGTGATAAGTGAAATAGCCACCATATCCGTCGGCTGTTATAAGCCACGGAAAAAAAGAACCAACCCAATCTAACACAGTGTTATTAGCTATCTCTACCCAAAGACCCTTCGGTGTAATGGAAAGACTACGGCTAATGCGTGAGTTTCCAGACCAGTTAGAGTCATAGATGTTAAGGGAACCCAAAGAATTATACGATGCAGCACTCGCCTCATTCGCCGTCCCCGCGACCCAGTATTGCAGCCGCCGGCCGAGCCGGTCAACGTGGAACGGCCAGGGAGAGCGCGTCACCGCGACGGCGTTGACGGTGTTGTTGACGATGGCGGGACTGGCGTTGAGCAGCAGGTAACCACTGGCCGCGTTACGCGAGGACAACCGCGCCTTGTAGTCGTACTGACCGCTGGTGGTCCACTGCGTGGCGGCGTCCTGCAGCTCGTCAATCCGCGTCAGTGTCCCTGCCTCTCCGAGCCACAGCGAGCCATCCTGATACGCCATGTCGTTCGTAGCGACGTTACCCAAGACGTTGTTGACAGCCTTGAGGTAAACCCGTGTCCTCAGCCCCGTCGCCACATCCACCAGGCTAATCGAGTCCCCAGCCGTCGAACTCACCCACATCCCCACATCTGGCACTCGCGTCGCGTCCACCCGCCAGAGCGAGGTGTTCGTTTCGGCCGCGCGGAACGCATCGTAGTTCCAGCACTGCGCCGGGTCGAACAGGTTCACCCCGACGATGTTCTTGGCGGAGATCGCGATGGTGGTGTCGCGCCAGGCCACGACCGTGCTGTCCGGCGCGAGGTAGGCTCGCTGAAGATCGTCCACCCGACTCTGATTCTGTACCAGCACGTTGTTCTTGAGTGTGTCTATATCGGCAGCAGCACTACTGAAGGTTGACCCGGCTTGAAAAGCGATGTTGGCCCCAGGTAAAGCCGTAGCTTTCGCGTTAGCACTCAAGGTCAAACTATCAACGTTGATCGTATCAGCATCAATCGCCGTAGCACTAAACACCGATCCGGCTTGATAAGCAGTGTTCGACCCCGGTAATGCCGTTGCCTTGCCGTTAGCACTCAAGGTCAAGGAATCAACATTGATCGAGTCAGTATTAACCCCGGTAGCAGTAAAAGTAGACCCTGCCTGTAAAGCGATATCAGACCCAGCCAGAGCCGTTGTTTTAGAACTACCCGAGAGCGTCAAGGAATCGACGTTGATCGTGTCCCCGTTGACTCTCGTAGTACTAAAGGTAGTCCCCGCCTGAAAGGCGATATTGCTACCTGCCAAGGCAGTGGTTTTAGAACTAGCACTAAGCGTCAACGAGTCAACGTTGATTGAGTCGGCGTCAATCCCTGTGGCGCTAAACACTGACCCGGCCTTAAAAGCAGTGTTGCTCCCCGCCAACGCCGTTGCCTTAGCGTTGGCACTCAACGTCAACGAATCGACGTTGACCGTGTCACCGTTGACTCTGGCAGTTGCCAAGGTCGATCCAGCCAATAGAGACAGATTACTCCCAGCCAAAGCCGACATCTTGCTATTAGCCGAAAGCGTTAGCGAGTCAACGTTGATCGTGTCGCCGTTGATTCTAGCCAAAGCAGAAACAACCCCAGCAGGAAGCGATACATTGCCACCTGGAGTCACCGTCAACGAATCGACGTTCAGCGTATCGCCATTGATTCTGGTGGCTGAGAAAGTACTACCAGCTTGAAAAGCGATGTTGCTACCTGCTAAAGCGGTAGCCTTAGAACTAGCACTCAAGGTCAATGAGTCTACGTTGATCGTGTCTCCATTGACTCTCGTAGCACTAAACGTAGTACCAGCTTGGAAAGCAATGTCACTCCCCGCCAGAGCCGTCATCTTACCACTACCAGACAACGTCAGGGAATCGACATTGATGGTGTCCGCGTCAATCCCAGCCACAGAAAAAACACTACCAGCAACAAAAACAACCTTAGCCCCAGGTCGAACAGTCAAAGAATCATTAATGTTGACAGTGTCCATCCTAGCGTAAGACCAGAATACCCGACGACCTGCAGTAGCTCCACCAACGAAACCAACGATTGGGACCCCCCCAATATACATCGAGTCGAGATTAGCTCGGTAGATATGCGCCCGATGGTAAAAAAGACTGTCAGTAGCATCAAAACTAGTTAACGGGTCCTTAACTACAATCTTGCTGATTGAGAACGACAACAGTGTGTCAGCCAAATGGATCTTGACCTTGAGCGAATCACCAGGGAAATAATCGACCACCAGATTGTGAGCATCGACAAAGTGGTCCTGCAAAGAGTTCAGTTCTGCCGCTGTCAGCAAAGAACCGCTGGAAAAACTCTTGTACCTGGTTATATCCGATAGCCCGGCGAACGCCAAGCCAGATACACCTAACACCCCCAAGATGACTAACAGTACTTTTTTCATTGTACCCCCCTACTGCTTACGCCACTTACGCCCAGTAACAAACCCTAAGATCGTCAAGACTGCACTAATCAACGCCGGCCAACCATAACGGTTAGTCGGGTCACCATACTGGTCAATCAACACCTGAGCCGCCTCGATCTGCTGCTGCAACTCGCTAGCTCTAGTTCGCGCTCCATCAAGTTCCTCCTGCACCCGCAAGATCTCCTGATACTGCACCTGCTCTTCCGTTGCCGTCAACGACCCATCAGGCACTACCTTCGGCACTTCAATAACTTTTGTCTCTACTGTGGGAACAACCTTAGTAACTGTCTTAGTGGTGACCGACTTTTCTGTGTTAGTTAGCCGCGCAATCTCATCCAAGCACTCCTGGATGTCACGGTTAGCGTTGTCCAAAGCCTCCACAGCCGTCTGCCGCTCACCTTTCAACTGAATAATCAGTTCCTTCTGGTCGTTAACTGTCCGGTCCAACTCAGCAGTCTCTACCGCTAACCGCTGTACCTCGGCCGCACAACCCAAAGTGAACATCAGCGCAACCAGCATCAGCCATCGCATCGTCTCATCTCCGGTTAGAGTTACTTAGTAATATATGATACTATATTGTTGTCGTCAAGTTATTTATTCCGCGACAGTTCTACTTCCTTCTTGTATAAGTCTTTCTTCCAGTTTATCCTTCCACGTAGTGGAGCAAAATACTTATCAGATCCACCAAATTCTTGGATTAGTTTATGTCCTGCTGCCATAGCTGCTGCTGCCTTGGCCGGATCACGCTTAGCGAAATACTTGGCCGTGGCGTACGCTTCCACTACGGTGTCGTACTGCCGCTGCTTCTTGATCTCGTCGGTGATATGCTCGTTCACCTGACCACTCCACCCTTGTTTCTCTTTTGGGGTGAGCTGGCTCTTAATCTTCTCCATCCCCCCGAACTGCCTGACCAACTTAATCATGTTCTGCCGGTGCTTACTTGCCTCGGTGGAATCACCCAATTTGTTAAAAGCAATTTCCCTTGCTTGTTCACGGATGATCTCCAACCTACCTTCGTTGATCCCCATCTCTGGATCATAACCCGTGGGAGACAACGCTGCTCTCAATTTACTTTGAGTATTGGCTACCTGAACATTAAGTTTGTCGGCATCATCCTGAGTCATTACCCCGCGTTTTACTGACCTATTGACCGCCTCATGGAACCGCGCCTCTTCGGTGGGGTCCATCAGGTTATTGCCATGCTCTTTATACAACTGCTTGGCCAGTCGCATCGGCACAAAACCATAGGGGTTCTTCCCCAACTGCCGAGCAAAGGGAACATTTCCCAGTTCAACCTGTGGACCGGTTTTTAATATGGCTTCACCCGTCGAGGCTGCATTAGCCAAGAACTTAGCCGCTCCCCCGCCAACCTCATCAACAAGAAAGTCTACCGTCTCAGGACTCCAGTCGGTCCAGAACCCGCTACTGTACCCCTCGTTACCTCCACCCCACTTATTCAAGGCGTTAGTAAGCTCGCGGCTATACGGCCGCACCGACTTGAAATACATCTCGCTGTTGGGTTTAGTCTGGATACCGATTGACTCTGGCTTGAGCGGCCGACCAAAGGCATCCTTATTCTCGGCCAACTGAACAATAGGATCGAATAAGGTCGGCGAAACCATCTGGCTCCAGGTGTTTCCCCCCAAGGGATTGAACGAATCGATAGTACTCCCTACCATTCTCCTAACCGCGCGTAAGCCATCATGATCACCGAAGAATAGTTCCTCGCTCACGTTAGCCGCGACAATGGGGACGTTCCACGACCACGGTAACTTGATCGAGACATACTTGGGTAATCTCGACTCTTCGTCCTTAACGAACGGCAAGCGAATTAACCAGTGGGCATCCTTCACCCCGTCGTCCATATCGTTCCAGTCGTCGGGGTCCACCATCCGGTTCCACATACTGGCAAATAACTGCGCCGCCATCATTGAGCCGCAGATCGCTGCCGCTCGTTTACGGGTCCGCGGGTCGCTCCAGAGCGTAAAGAACCGCGCACTTGACTGGATACTGGCATTGGCGAACAGATAAAGCCGCGTTAGCGTCGGTCCAAACTTACCTTTTCGTTCAAAGTTTACCGTCAGGTTCTTCGCCAACATCGCCGCTTTCTGCTTGGTCATCCCACTTTCTACAGCGGCTCGGTAAGATCCCAAACGTAGTGCGTTCTCCACCGCGGTGTTGATATTGTCGGCGTACTCACCTAGATAGTTCAACCCCTTCATCGTGGCATTAAATCCACCCTTACCAAACTCTCGACGAACGAGTTTCTCCAACCGTTCGAGTTGCTGTATCCCATCCTCGTTGATGGTCCAGTTTACCGCTGCTCCCTGGTTGAGATAATCGCGGTACCATTCACCCATCTCACTAGGTTTCTCTCCCCGTAGTTCACCGTAGATGCCAAAGAACGCCTTCGGCGCATACTCCAAGGTTTTGGCCGCCATGGACATTTTTTGCTCGGCGGTCAAATTGGCCATCGCCGTCTGCACATCCCGCTGGGGGTTGCTCATAAAAATGAACTCAGGACTGTAACTGATCGCTGTCGCTCGCCGGAAATTCATGTAGAACGTCAGCGCATCCAAACCTTTCTTGACTACCGAATTAGTACCATCAGTGTTCCAGTGCCACATCTTCAACCGCTTGATCCCATCGGCAATCGCCTGGTCCTCGATGGTGATCACCCAGGTCTTACCATCTACGGGAACATCAATTTGGTTATCCTCATACTTCAGGTTCGACTGGTACAGCGCTACCTCTCCCTTAGCGTTATACAGGGGGATCGAAGTCTTTCGTTCAGCTCGCCAACCCTTAGATGGATTATCCAAGACGAAGTTTAGGAACGCTCTTCTCACTTCAGCATTGGCGATCCTCTGGTACGCCATCTCCCGATCAGCCAAGGCTTGTAAGAATGGATTGAATGCCATACTGCTTCTACCCTTGGCCTGCTTGAACTCCCGACCCATAAAACGAGTACCAGTCCTAGGTGTCTCTGGGCTAACCGCATCACCCTTCTCTGGGACGTAGTACTTCCACCTGGTAGAAAGTTCCTCAAAAGACTCAGGGGTGATCATCCCGTTATCAGCCAAAAGTTTCAAGGTTGGCTGCGTGATTTCCTTATAGAACCGGTCAGCCAACGCTTCCATTGGTGTGCCATTAAAGCGTTTAAGCAACTCATCCGCTTCCTCTTGGGACATCCCAATACCTTTACCTTCAGCCGCTCGCTCGGGGAACTTCTCTGCGATCCACGCTTCGCGCTCTTCCTTGTGTCTGGCAGTTAGATAACGACCAAACTCGTCAGCCGTATAACCGTTATTGATCAACTCTCGAATCAACGGTTCAGCAGTTTCCTTCCTGAACAGTTTACGCTCTTCCCCAGCTTTGCTGTACTCTAGGTTGGCCTTCTCATAGGCATTAGCATCATCTGGAATGGGTCCGTAAACGTCCTGGACATCCTTCTGCGCCTTACCTACTTCGCTATAGATATCCTGGACGAACCGTTGTGCGGCTCGAACAAAGATTCCCACGCGGGTTTCGATGGGTCGCTCTAAAGGTTCACCGACATACGTTTTACCATCACGCCACTTGAACGAGATGTATCCTTCAGGAACGTAATCATGCCAAGACCGGTAATCCCCCGACTCGACCAATAGCGCGTGCTTGTCTGGCTGTAGTTGCTTACGCGCCTCTTTTACCGACACCCCATCTTCTTCAGCTTGAGCCGAGACAATCTGGTCCCACACTGCCTCGTTTTGTGCCTTGGCCTGTTTTACCAGCGATTCCTTGGTGATCCATCCCCGTTCATTAGGGTGGGTGTCCTCGATGGTCGTTGCCGTTACTGCTTCTCCCAAGGTGGCTCTGGCTCGTTCAACCTTATCCACCCGCGGCTTACGCCACCGCGGTCGTTGCTGCCGATCAGCCGCCGAGAACGCCACGTCCCCATGCGCTTCAGGTTCCTTCCCCACCGCCATCCTGATGTCCGGGGACTCGGCGCTGAACGTCCCGCGGTTACCCGTCGCGCTCTTGATCTGCTCTGGATAAAATGCAACCCAACTTATACTTCCTTTATCCTCGAACTGATTAACATAGACCAGACCATCATGACCTTTTTTCTTTGCATCCCTAATAACCGATTCCCACGATCCTTTCTGATCGCGCACCCTCATGGGGTTTTTGATGGACATGTAAGCTTGAGTGACTGGCATTTCTTCACCATCGTATTCCTGCTCAGACAGTACCTGCTCTCCGTCACGACGAGCATCCTCCTCACTATCGAACCCATTCTCGTCTAAGTCAAATGAGTCGATTCCACTAGAAGACCAGAACCACCTTCCTGTATCCCCATCTTGGTCTACTACCATGTTTCTAATTGAGTCGTCCACCACCTTACCACTTTGCCTGGAATCTGCGGCACCCTTGGTGCCAAAATGGAATCCATCTGGACCAACAACCGGAACTCCATCAACGGTCTCATCAAACTCACCCGCATGAAACACTCTCAACGGCTTACCCTCAGCGTCCACCACCTTGCTGCTGCCGAACCACCGCTTGAACGCCGGCGTGTCCGTCACCGCCGTGGTCGCCAGCCGCTCGCCACCAGCAGCCTCGGTAGGTTGTCTCGTCGCCCGCTCCCCCAGCCTGATCAGGTCGGCGATCTCGGCATCAGTGTACCGCAAGTCCGCCTTGAAGTGCCGGCGGATGTACGGACGGATCTTTGCCGCCACCCAGTGCCAGAACGGGTCCTGTTCACCGTTCTGATACTTCTGCCATACCCGTTCAGCCTCGTACCCCAGCCACTCGTCCCCTGCTTCACCGCTGGTCTCTGCCTCAGCGGTGATCGGGTGCTGGTCGCGTAGCCGCTGACGCTCACGTTCAGTCAAGCCATTCCATAACTGCCGGGTCATCTCGCTGTAGGCTTCATCCCCCATCGCTACCCGTAAACCATCGTGGATAGCAAACTCATGCACCAGCGTTAACCGCAGTGACACCGGGGTGGTTAACAGTGCCTTGTTGATGTACACCCTACGGGTAGCCGGATCGTAGATTGCCCTAACCTGGCTCAGATCGGCGTTCTTGTTCTTTCTAGCCGCGTCCTGGAGGTTCTGTGGGTACTGGGTATGGTCCTCGATCAGCACCGCGCGGTCGTCCAGGTGCTTCATCGACGGGTCCGCCAGCACCTCGGACACTGTCTGCGGTCCCGTGGGTGGCGCCTGCGGCATGGGGGTGTTTTTGTCGAGCGAGACTACCGCTGGTTCCCTTGTCATTGCTGGAGCAGGAGTAGTGCCTTCTTCGGCTAACATCCGTTCCATGGTGGTCCACGGTGCCTCGGCAACCTTTTGCTCAGGCGTCATTGTCAGTCGTTGCTGAACAGCGCGGGACTCGACCTCGCCAGGTACAGCTTGGTACTCTGCCTGGGTGCGTCCCTTTAGATTACTCCCTAAATCAAAACCTTCATACTGCTGGATCGAGTGTTGTAGTTCATGGACTAGCGCAGATTTTGCATTCTCAAGATCAGGTGCTTTGACCGCTATCTCACCATTCTTTTCATTGAATGCACCACTAGTCTCAGTGCCAGGCATGATGCGAATATTGGCTTGGACGTTCCCCAGTTCTGGATATGCCGAGAAAATCTTCGGCGCTACGATCAGGTCTTTAAGAGCACCCATCCGCGTTCCCCGTGGTTCCAAGGTCTTCCCGTCAACCTCTTCGGTGGGGAACGCCACATCGCTATCATCAATCTCGAACCGCCACTTACCATCAGGTCCACGCCACCAACCGGTATCCTGCCAGATCTGCTCGCGGTCACGGCCAGCAGATTCCATCCCCTGCGCTTCCGGCAAGCCCTCTGGCTTGTTCAGCGCGTTCTCCCCGGCGTAAGCGAACAGCACCCGTCCACCAGGACCGCGCAACTGCCCGCTCTCATCCACCTCGCCTTCGGGGTACTGTGCCTGCTGGCGATAGTGATCCTCTGCTTTCTTGATGAACTCTTCGTCTTCAGTTAGAGCCAGTGCGTGCTTATTCCGCAGTTGAGTGAAGTCCGAAGCAGCAGCAACAAACCCCTTCCAATCGTCTACGCTCTCAATTCCGGCGGCACGGAACACTGTCCCAATATCGTTGTTCCAGTTCTCCGCCATCAACTCCTCAATACTCTGTCTACCACCACCAAGTTGACTGATCAGTTTCTTGAAAGTTGGAGTGTCTATCGGCTTACCAAATGAACGAATACGGTCAAGCTCAGCGTCCTTCAACCCACCACCCCAACGAATCGCCTGCCATAGACTCATCCGCTTAGGCATGTTCTCCTGACGAGGATTCCTTGGTGCCTCTGGAACATTCCCGACTTTACGCCATACCGGCAACGCTACATCATTGGCCTTGCCATGCCATTCATTAGACTTATTATCAAAGACAAAACCTGCTCCACGCAACTCTTCTTGCTGTGTTTCAGTAATCTCACCAGCAAGGATCAGCCTACCACCCCTACGCTTTGCCTGCGGTCCTAAGAGTGACTGCTGACCCTTCTCTGCCTCTGCAACTTTATCAGCCTCTACAGCTCCTTGCAATGGTGTTCCTTCAAGCCCAGCACCCTCAGCCTTGATCGTCCCAGTAGGCACCACCCGCTTACCCATCCCAGGTAACTCTTGATCAACAAACTCTGGCTTCTTAGGCTCTTCCTTAGCCTGATCCGACTCCATCGTGAATGGCTTGATAATTTGTTGTGCAGCTTTATCTGCCTGAGCCTTAGTTGCCTCAAAGCGTCCAATACGGTTCCCCGTATCAAGGTCAATGACATTGCTTACTGGAGCGCGGTAAAGTTCACCGTTATCCTGCTTGTAAAGTTCATACTGTGAGCCGTCTGTGCCAGTAAAGAACGCTACATGACCTTTTGATTTTTCTGGTTCGGCCTGGTTTCCCACCCAATGCTCATGCTGCCGCTGGAGCAATGACGCTGGCATCGCGCGTAACTCGGCCTCGAACTCGGCCGGGTCGTTCACCTTCGCCACTGCCAGGATCTCGCGGATCTGCTGCTCGGCAGGGGATTCTTTGGCTGGTAATTCTGGTTGGATTAGTTGTTTTTTAGTCCACTCCCCCACAGCAACCATTTGTTCTTTTCTACGGTCATCTATATCGTTGGCCTTACTAAAAAGAGATACTTGATTATCTACATCCCAAGCATCTCTAGCTTGAATAACCGCAGTACGAACACGCCTAACCCACGATGATGTTTTTTCCGAAAGATCACTTAGATCAATTTCCGGCGGTTTACCTGTAGTTTCTACTTGTGGTTCAATATGCTTGAAAACATAATGATCACCCTCAATAGCCAATGACCTAGCAGCATCTAGTGCTTCCTTTTCGGTACCCCAAGTAAGTCTATTAAACCTTTTCCCTGGTTCACCGGGACCATGCCGTTGAATACTTTCGGCATCTGCTCTGGTTAATGGATTATCATCTATTCTACGATAGTTCAATGCTACTGGTACTTTCCCACCACCATAAAACCATCTACCAGATGGAGCCTGTTCAGGAACAGCATTGGGGAGATTGGTAAATATTCTATTAACATCAGCCAGTCCACCACTACCAGCGGTCATAGCAGCACCAGTTGGTGCCGCTTCCTCGGCAGCCGCCGCTGGTTGTCGAGACTTTGCCACACCTGCTGGATTCAGACCCACCTTAGCAAGAGTCTCACCGTAAACCTTTGATGCATGGTCAAAGGTGGGATAGACTGTAATATTGATCAACTTGCCACTATCAACATCCCAAGTGCGAATTACTGCTCGCTGATCCTTACCCTGCTTGGCGTTGTAGATCTCGTAGCGGATGTTGTTTTCGTCCGTCTGCTGATCGGCTAAGACACTGGGTATTTTCTCTGGACTAAGGGTAAGTTCGTCGCCAATATTCAGTGGCTCAACCTTCTTCCCCGCCTCTGGACCGACCACTGGCTCTACCGCCGCAGGCTTGGCCGCTGGCTTTGCTGCTGGTGTTATGACCGCTTCTGGTAGATATTTAGCCAAAGATTCATTGTCATAAACACCGCTGTTAGATATACGATCAACCGTTTTCTGATCCAGACCATTGTTGGCACGCAAATCTTCTATGTGCCTTCTTAGTTCACCATAAAGAACCCTACTACGATCAGCCTGCGCAGTAGCACTTTTGCCTGGTTTTTGTTTTATCTGACTTATCAGTTTTGGAATACGATTTTGAGTCAATCCAATATCTATCGGAATACCACCGGATGTGGTCTTAGGTTCTACGACTACTGGCTCTACTATAACCGCCGGTTCTGCCACTGGTTCAACTGTTACCGGCTTAACCACTGCTGGATGTCCCCGGAACTCCTTCAGCAGTTCAAGGTAACGCGGGTGGCGCTGGTCTACCGTCTCGGTGATTCCCTTCGCCGCCAGGAACGCCTTCCACGATTGCCGCACGGGTGCCTTCGGCACTTCTCTCACTGGCTGTGAGAGTTTTGCCTTTGCTGTCTTGTTCTTGACTACAGGTGCCGGTAACTGTTCTGGTTGTAAATGAATAGCAACAGCTCGCTTGGCTGGCTCGATTAAAACAGATTGCAGTGCCTTTCTTGCCTCTTGCTTTTCTTCGTTGGTTTCAGCTATCTCTTGATCGTTTAATGCTATCTGTATTGATCGTTTTTCTTGATCACTTAAATCATTCAATGGTAGAGATTGACTAGCAAATCCAGGAGCCTGAACTCTAATGTTCCCTTCGCTATCTGTTGTAATCCCTAATGTCTTGTTTTTGTCTGTGCCGTCCTTAATTGCAGTTGCAGCGTTTTGGTCTTTCTTCCTTTGTCCGTATGATTCAATCTCATCCAAATCTTGCTGGGTGGCACCGGGTGCGTTTTTGCTAGTTCTTATTGATTCATCTATTGAGACGTTATCTGTCTGAGCATCTATGTCCTTTTTGAAAACATCAACAATAGACGGCTTACCAGCATTTAACCTATTCTTCGCTGCTTCCGCCTCAGCCTCGATCTCAGCCATCGGCACATCACCACGAGCACGCAGTTTCTCTACCGTTTGTTCAACTGCGGCGACCGACTTTTGCTTGGCCACCGTTCGCTTGGCGTTGGCGAGCTTCTTGGGGTCAACAACAGGTTCAACTACTTCAGGTGGTAGTCCTTCTACCTTGGTTTCAGTAGTTGCTAATTCTTTGGGTGGTTCAATCTTCTTGGCTCGTGCATCAACCGCAGCTCTGACATCCATAAAGTCTTGCTGTGACCGCTTAGCTCGATCAACCGTTGCATCTGCTGCTGCCTCAGTGTACCCTGCCGCTACTGCGTCGTTCCATAGACGCTTAAGATCATCCTCAGCAACTACTGGTGCTTCTGGTTCAACAATCGGTGGTGTTTCAGTTGTTGTTGGTTTTTCAACCGTCGTTGAAACAGGTGGTTCTACAGGTGATGCTACCTTCTCGCGTTCCAACAGCCGCTGGTCTACGGTCTGCCGCACCTGCTGGTACTCAGGCAGCCCTTGCTCGGCTCTCCTAACCAAGGCATCAGCAGCCGCCTCGGTGATCCCTGCCTCTACCGCGTCCGACCGTAGTTTGGCGATCTCCTCGGCCGATGCCTCTTCCTTGACCACCTCTGCTTTGGTTTGGTCGGTTACTGGAACGGTTGGTTCGGCAACCGTTGGCTCTTTGGTCTGGTCAGTAACAGGCTTGGGTTCCATCCGCCGCTTGGCTATAGTAGCAGCCATCCCGGGGACACTGAACGCCACTGCCTCGGTGAGTAACTGTCGTCCACTGGGGATCATCTGCTTCCACACCCCAGTTACCGTTTCCGCTTCTTTCTTGGCCTCTTCCTCGGAAATACCCTCACCTAAAACCCGGTCACCCATATAGGTGCGCCAAACACCATCATCGTCCTGGCGAGTACTCATCCGGTTTAGATTAAGAGCAGCATTGAGCACATCCGCCGTACGCTCTTCCGCCATCTCGGCGATTACCCCATCCCAACCAACTCGCTTGGCAAATAACTTGAACGCTGCTGGTTCAATCCCCTTCTTTTCAATCGCCTTGAGAATACCGGTTTTGATCAAGGCATTTCTGGCCGCATTACCACCAATCTTGAACGCTGGTCCAGTACGCTCAGAAAACACCTGAACCCATTCACGGCCTAACCCCTTGGCCATTGCTACTGCCAGATTCTTCTCTTCCGGTTCTCCGACAATCACTTTTTCATCTTCAGTCAATTGCACCTCTGGCATCATTGACTGAACCACATCAGTAGCCACTGAGAACGGTCTGGCTATTGGTGTTTGTACAGCCGTTGCGGCTACGGCTCCAAGTGCCTGGTACCCATAACGCAACGCCTTACGTTCAACAATGTCCTTGGTTTCTTTATTGAGTAATCTCTTTAAGGTAGCAACAGCGGCTCGTTCAGCACCACGTCTGACCCCGGTATAAGCACCAAAGGTAGCACCCAACTCTCCGGCAAATGCCGGCATAGTGAGAATGGTATCTAAGGCGTCATAAGTCCAATCGGTTTCCTGTGAGTTTCGGTCAATCCAATCCTTTACTTTGACTACATCCGCTTCACTATCTTCATTCTTCTGAATCTTCCGCGCTGAAACAGCAATATCAGCCAAATCGGCCAACTGAACCGCTCCACCAATAAACGGTATTGATGGGGTGGGATCTGCTACCCACTCGGAAAATCGTCTAGTAAAATCCGCCTTCTCTCCCTGAGATAATGGCCGTAATTTGGTAGATTCTTGCTTGGGTCTAACTGGCGATGAATACGATCCCGCTGCACTGGGGACAGACTCAATACGTGGTGATACTGCAATTGGTTTCTCTTCAACCGGAGTACGGCGAAAAACTACCGGACCATTACCCCGATCCACCGAAACGATATCTTCAGTTTGTCCAGGTGAAAACACCCTAGTCGCTTCTGGACCACCAGGCACCGTCGCCACCTGCGGCACCGCAGTGGACTCGGCTACGGCAAATGGAGTCGGCGGCTCACTGACGATGTCAAGCGGACGGCTAGGTTGGAACAGCGGCGGCTCTTCCGGTTGCTCTGGCTCTAGGCCAGCGTTTTTCCGGTAGAGATCCCAATCAATAGATCCGGTAACAGTATCTAACCCGGCATTTTTGCGATATAGATCCCAATCTATTGGCATTGTGTTCCTATCGCTTAGACGCAATAAGGAAATTGATGATTTCTTGATCGGTTTTACCAGGAGTCATGGCCTTAGCCGTGTCGAACTCTGCTTGGGTAATCCCAGGCGGCAAAGTAACTGTGGTGCTCAGTGGAATAATATTGGTCTTTTCTTGGGTTGTAACGATCTTAGGTGTAGTTGCCGCTGGTGTGCCACCCTGTTGCTGCATGAAGCCAGTAGCAAAATCGGTTTCGTTTGTCCCACCGCTAGTCCCCCTAAGATAGAAAGGCGGTGGCGGATTCTGTTCCTGAGTTCTCCTGGTTTCAAATCGTTTCATTGATGCTGATGGTGAACGATCAACTTCTTGGGTTGATCCACCACCTTCCAATGATGCCGTTATCGCTTCGAGAGAATTGGGGTCTACCTTGCCAATTCGATTAGCGGTATTAAATCGATCAAGGTATGCTTTGCCTATATTGCTTTCCAGTAGGTTGCTTTGTGTCAAAAAACCAATAGCAGTAGCATAATCGTCCGGTTTACTGAAATCGAGATACTGTAGTTTTTCCTGGTATAGACCACTGAACTTGGCCGATTCTTCTCTTGCCTTGGCTTCTTCCTTAGCTGTTGCCGATTCAGCTCTTTTTCGTTCAACCAAGTTATCAGCTTCGGAATATCGCTTGTTCCAAACCAAAACATTATCTGGTATCTTCAGTTCGTTTATCGCTCTTACGGCTACATCCCTGGCTTTCTGGGGGTTGTTGTTATTGATTTCCGTGGTGTAGTTCTGTAGAAATACTTGGTCCTTAGCTCTGTCAGCCACTGACATATCGTATTGCGATTGGAGAATCTGTGCCGCATTTTCGATTTCTGGAGCATTGGGGTAAATAGCCCTAGCGTTCATAATCGTCTTTAGAGCACCGCTAAAATCACCATTATCACCCAAAGTTTGAGCCGTCTTGATCTCGCCAATCATTTGATTGCGTTTCTCTAATCGCAAACGATCATCCTCTTCCTTTTGCGAGCGCATCCCCATCAGAATGAGTTCGTTCTGCATCTGCGTGTTCGCTTGCTCTTCTTGCCGACGCTTCTGCTCTTCCTCTTGGCGGCGTTGCTCCAGACCCTGAGATAACCCACCAGCAAACGCTCCAGCAAACCTTGACCACTTACCCATGACTATCCTCCTAACCCAACTTGAACGACAAGCCAGAAAGATCGATGTTACCACTAAAAGCGTCGCTTACCTGTTTCTTGTTGAACTTACGATACTTCTTATACTTACCATTCTTGGTTTCTCCAGTAGTAAAGGTGATTGATCCATCTGGTCCCCAAATCATGTACTCTGGATCAAAATCCAACTCTATAGAATCCAACTTGAACGCATCTTTTAGTTCACCCTTCAGTTCATCAGCCTTACCCTTCAAGTACTCTATGTCCCCAGACTCAATTCCACCAGCAGCACCCACGGCTAAAGCGGAAATAGATAATGGTACCACGCCACCTTCGCGCTCACTGTACGTCTCTACTGACTCCTCGTAGACCTTCTTACCATCATCACCACGCCAAACAATAGTACCAGTGGTTTTATCCAACTCTGGCTTCATGCGTCCACGAGTATAGGTGCTGGCATCGAACCCAGCCGCTCTAATTGTTTCCAGTGATGGCTTACTAGTGTAGTTCAACAACTGTAGATGATTCTCCGCCCAATCGGCCGCAGGATTACCAGTATAGGCTTCCCACATTCCGCGAGCCAACTTGGTTCCCAAATAAGCCGCAGTGATCAAGGGGTTACCAGTAACCATTGTCCCAACAAACTCTGCTCCCCTCATCCAAGACGCATCACGTAAATCCTCCGTCATCCCTGCATACAGAGCGTAAGCAATCCCAATCTTTTCCATTGGACTATCAGCAAAATCAGAAAACTGATCCCATATACTAGTGTCGGGATTAAGTCCACTGTTGAACTCAGTCAAATCCATCGTCCTGATTGCCGCTTCGCCAGTTGGACGATACTTAACCTTTGATAGATCGACTGAATTATCCCCCACCACAGAACCGGGTTGTTTTCCAGCTTCAGTCAAAACCTTGTTTGCCTGAGTTTCCGTGGCTCCCCAGTTAAGTAGTTGCTGTTTAGTGATTGTCTTATTCCCTTGGAACAAGAAATCCAGACCCTTCAGGATGATTGCCGAACCCAGACTACCGGCGGCAGTGATCCATGCCGCTTGGCTTTCCATGTCGTCTTGCATTTCGAGTCTACCAGTAGCGTAGTCGTTTTCAATACTAGCCAAACGAACCTGGAACTCTCGGTCAAGCTCTCGTGAAATCTTATCCCACTCACCCTGAGCGTCAATCTCAGAAAGACGATTTTCGTGCTGTAAGATGGTCATCGCCGTATCATACATATGCTGTCGTTGAGCAGCAGTCTCAGCAATATCAGCACGAACCCGTTCAATAGATATCTGATTGTTGGTAGCAATGTTTTGCAATCGCTCTTCTTCAGCAAACGAACCACTTATCCACCGTCTACCCCCCACACTATAGGGATCTTCTACATACCCACCATACTGGAGTAGAATTTGATTAGCAAAGTCATTTTCCCCAACTACTGTAGCTCTTACCGTAGTGGTAGGCACATCGATCTTGACCATTTTACCCAAGGCTAGATTGCGTGCCTGCGGATCAGTCAGATCGCGGTTGTACATGGACTTATATTGCGTCTTCAAATTGGCTAAAGCCTGGTCAAACCGAGTCTGGTCCTTGATCGACCCATCGGGATTTAGATATGAGTTGGGATCATCCCCACCAAGATTGGTGTAATTCATATCCCTGGAAACAAACCCAGTGTCCTTCTGGCGGCTATAATCTTCCGCTCGTCTACCAGCAGCAATATCTTCCTCCTGTGCTTTAGCTCTCAAGGTCTTTATCCGCCTAGGTAAACGGATCTTACCATCCTTCATCGACTGATAGGCTTTGATCAAATCGGCATCGCTGAGTAAGTCAACTTGATCAGCACCACCAGGACCCAACTTTGCCGCCAATCGTTCGCGCAGGAAAGACAAGGCCGATGACTTGTCAAAGGTCCTTGGACCAGTCGGCGGCGTGGTTGGCGGCGTAGTCGGCGGCGTAGCCGGTGGCGTAACTGGTGGCGTAACTGGTGGCGTAGTCGGCGGATTTGGTCCATTAGCTCCACCAGGACCAATGCCAGTAGGTGGCGCACTGATCTGGTAGGTGTCTGCCATCTTAAAGAATTCGTCAAACGTCATGTTGTGTTCTGCCAACCATTCTTTCAACTGATCACCAGTAAGACCTGGCGGCGGCATCTCAGTAGGTGTAACCGTAGTCGATTTTTCAGTGTTACCAGGTGGGGTGTAAGTGCCGGGACCAGTACCCGAAGCTGCCATCGCTCCACGGTTTTCTATAGTAGCAGGAATTTCAGTACCGTGGGGCGGCAACGTGGATGGACTTACAGTCCCCGTCCACTCTCGTCCTTGATTCCCAGGAATCATAGTCCCACGACTGATAATCTTAGCTCCACCTGGAATAGTGCTACCAGACTTGATTTTGTACGTCACTCCACCAAGAGAAAACAAATCCCACGTTTCAGGTGATGTTTTGGTGTTGTCTGTTGTAGTGGTGGTAAATTGTGCTGCATTGGGGCCATTGGCTCCACCAGGCATTGGTAATGGCGGACTTGGTGGCGTCGGCGTAACTGTAGCAGCTATCTCAGAACCATGGGGTGGCAACGGTGGCCCAGCCATGCCAGCAGCCACATCAGCGTCCATAAGATTTCTACCTTGACCGGTAAAAGCTGAAGCATTAGGTCCATTCGCGCCGCTTGGCATCGGTGCCGGTGGTGTTGCTCCAGGAAGTTCACCTACTACCGTAGCATTTTCTGATTCGGTATACAACTGACTGGTGTCGTCTACTGTAGCGATCTTGTTACCGCCAGGGTTGGCAGTATTAGCCGGGACCCTTACCTTGCGTCCGTTTATTTCGTAGATGTCCCATTGTGGCCTAGCCATTATTGTACCCCCCCGATGTACGCAAGTATACGTCCGTTGTTCGTTTGCCGAATAACATTGCCATGTCTGGTCCAAATGTTGTGGCTCAAGAACGAGTTTACCGTCTCTAGATTATCCCCCCTGTATCCCTTCGTCCAAGTAATAACCCCCAAGTCAGGAACCCCTAATGTTCTAGTAGAAGGTTGCTGCCATTGATTATCATCGGCGTAGTTCCCCGTAGGATGTGGGACATTTTCTGGCCACGCTGGAGCATTTTCATGTGGGATATTGGCAATCGTCCGATTGCGCCAATACTCTGGAACAATATCACCACCACCAAACTTCAACTGATTACCATCAATGACAAACATACCATTAGCAAGGTTTACGTCCATCGTTCTTGCTACATAACTTCTCATTTCATCAGCCATGCCTTCGTCAAAGTCGTACTGGTTCCCATTGTATTGGATGTTAGCTGGAGCTTGTTCGGGTGGCGCTGCAGGAGCACGGTTTCTAATAGCCGCTAAAGCTGTATCATAAAGAGTTTGACTCCCTTGCGACCAAGCCTGTTGCAAAGCTATCCAATCATTATCAGTTACTCCTTCTGGACGAGTAGGCATCTGTGGTTCAGGAGAGGCTGTAGGTGGTGTTTCTTGTGTCGGTGTTTCTTGTGT
>Ga0172375_10000945_pt1 | contig 47108 bp, 39 predicted proteins | sample LakKiv1m_FD_114537 | JGI IMG/M metagenome (GOLD analysis project Ga0172375, IMG submission 114537) | Freshwater microbial communities from Kabuno Bay, South-Kivu, Congo - kab_092012_11.1m | ecosystem: Environmental > Aquatic > Freshwater > Lake | place: Democratic Republic of the Congo... | reverse complement strand
TCATCAGGAGACATATAACTCTCTCCCTTCACGCAGGACTGTCGCATAGATATAGGCAGGCGAATGCGCGTGCCGTTCTATATCACTCGGTGTCGCGACCACCACGTCAACTGGAAAGGGAAGGCCCGTCAACAGGCAATGCGCCTCTTCCATCGTGTGACGTCGATGCGTGCCCTCCGGCATGACGACCATCAGGTCAATATCGCTATCCGGTCCCATCTCGCCACGCGCCGCGGAACCGAACAAAATCACCTGCAATGGTTGCAAGGCCGGCACGAGACGCTGGAGGATTTCTTCGAGTTGTTCACGAGTCGGTTGCCGCATATCGCTATTATACCAGAAAGCCGACGGCGCCGGTTCACATATTACGCTCAACGGCAACCCTCGGGACACTACATTACCGTGAAAGGGTCCTCCTCCCCCTCCTCTTCCTGCTCATCCGCGAAGTCCGCCGGCATCCAGTCGATTACCGTTCCGCCACTCTCCGGATAGTAGGGGCTGACCAGCCAGTTTTGCCCGCGTTCCCAGGTGACGCGAAAATCCCGCACTCTGAATAGCTTCCCCTCGTGCAGGTCATACATCTCCTCGTCGAGATCGGGAATGGGGAAAAACAGGTATAACGCGTTCAGCACTTCCTGCCGCATTTCATCAGGGATGATGAATTCTTCGACCATATCATGGCCAACGCGCAACGGGCGGGTAGGGAACGGGAGCTTTTGAACGTAAGAATATTCGGCGGTCATTGCAAGCCTCCTGTCGATTTGAGGGCAATTCACCTGTCGACACTTGTCTTCCTTATCATACCCTCGGCCTTTTATTAGGTCTACCACATGGTTGATTATGGCGCGCCTTGCTCGCTCCGCGTGCGCGCCAGCGCATTTAGGCGCTCCTGGACAATCTCCCGCCCTTCGTTATGACTTCCACTGAAAAACATGCACGTAACCGCGCTTTTCAGCGGGCACCAGCCAGGCAATTATTTCGGTCACTTCGTCTTTTGTTTTTCCACTGGCAACCAGCAGCTCGTCCAGAATAGCATACCAAGCGGGGGCCAGGCCTTCTTCGCGGAATCGTCGCTTGTAGTGGCGGGCATGCCTCTTCCCCGTTTCTTGATGATAAATGGGAAGCAGTGAGGGATTTTTCAGCAACAACTCGTCGATATCTTCCCAGTATTCCTCGCGGTTACGTTCGTTTTTCAGGTAGAAGAGCAGTAGTTCTTCGTCGGACTGCTCTTCTACGGGTAGGGTAAAAGGCAGCGAGGTGATCACGCCATACATGGATTTCGCGCGCTGGTAGGTTTCATTGAAACCATCGCGCGCCCCCCTGCCAAAAGAGATCGGCATATAGGCCATCAAGCCGTCGAAAATGATCTTTCCCCTGAATGGCAGTAGTGTGGTATCGACCATGATGGGTAAATTCGGCACTATTTCCTCGAAGGGCGAGACCAGCGCCAGCGCGCCATACGCTTTCGGCGGCTCTTCGAAATCCAAGAAAATGGCATGGGCTCTCAACTGACGAAACAGGATGAACTGCCCGCGCACAAACTGCCGCCATTCCCGCACTACCGCCAACTCCTCTCGGGTGAAGTCAAAGGGATTTTGTTCGGCGAACGCTTCGAATATCTCGGGATGCTCGTATGCCATATCGCGCAACGGCTGCAATGTGATCAATGGTATTTGTCGCATCTCTTCCGGTGTTTTGATCCCGGCCAGTATGTCCGGAAAGCGCCGGCTGGCATACGCCAGTAAGGCGAACCAGAGCTTATAGAAAAGCTCGATGTTATCGTTAGAAAGGTGCATGGTAAACCTTCCTTTCATGTTCTCATATTGTCGGTGTTTCCGAATTGTTATCATCCGCTCGAATCTCCAGCTCAAGCAGGCCATACAGGTCGTCTTTCGTCAGCAGGCGCGACAAGTCGAGGGAGGCGGTACCGACGATCCGGGCGGCGAGATCGGCTTTACGCTGCAGCAACTCATGGATGCGCTGTTCGATGGTGTCGGCCATCAGGTAGCGGTAGACGTTCACCGGCTGCTTCTGGCCGATGCGGTGGGTGCGGTCTTCCGCCTGCCGCTCGACCGCCGGGTTATCTCGATGTTGTCGAGTCAATACTCAAAAACGGAGATTCTTTTTGCTTGATTCAGTCTCGCCAACCGCATCTCCTGCCGATATGGCAATGAAAGTTGCACCGAATTTGTTGTGTCGCATTTTTACAGAAACGGGAGGCCGGAGGCCTATTATTTTATGGTAAAAATGGTAAAATGCCAACCGGCTGATGAAACATCTGACCGCTTTCCAGGTATGTGATAATGGCGACAGGCGCGCCGTTCGCCTGTCGCCCGGCGTGCGCCTGCGCCGGGAGCATTTCGGCGGCATCGTCTTCGATACGCGGACCGGATTGACCCTCGACGTGGACTGCGCGGCGTTTACCTGGCTCTGTACGGCACAGCAAGGCGGCGCCAGTCCGGTCGGCGCGGATGAGGTGGAAAACCGGCTGTTGGCACGGCTATTGAACCTCGGCGTGGTCGCGGTGGCGCCCCGGGCAGATACGTCGCCGCTGGCTCCCCTGCCTGGCATATCCCCGGTCTCCTGGCCGACCGGCCCCCACCTGACGGCGCCGGAGACCGTGCACTGGGCCATCACGTATGACTGCACGGCGCGCTGCCCGGACTGTTACGCGCGGCGCTGCCGGGAAGGCGCCGGACCCGAGCTGGATACCGCAGACGCCGTGCGCCTGGTCGAGCGCCTGGCGGAGTGGGGCGTGCTGCAACTGGCCATCGGCGGCGGCGAGCCGCTGCTGCGCCCGGACCTGGCGGAGATCGCCGCCCGTGCCCGCGAGCGTGGGCTGGTGGTGCACGTGACCACCGGGTATCATCACCTGACCTATCGCGAACTGGCCCGTCTCGCGCGCGGCGTAACCGCCCTGCAGATCGGCGTCAAAATCGAGCGCCTGCTCGAGGATGCGGAAGCGGAAATCGAGCTGCTGGCGGAGACAGTCGAGCACGCGCGGGAAGCGGGCCTGCATCTCGGCGCCAACCTGATGCTTTCGCGCACCGGGATCGAGAACTTCGAAACGCTGCTCGCCGCCCTCCGCCGTGCCGGTTTCCCGCGCGTGACGCTGCTGCGCTATAAACCGCCGGCGGATGTCGCGCGCTGGCGACGGGAAACGCTGTTGCCGTATGAGATGCAGGAATTCGAACAGCGCCTGCCGGAGCTTTTGGCGACCGTGCCGGAGATGACCGCGCGCCTCGACTGCGCCCTGGGCTTTTTACAACGGCGCGTTGCCCCGGCGGACGCGCTGGCGGCGGGCGTGCGCGGGTGCGTGGCCGCCGACCGTATCCTGGCGCTGGGGCCGGACGGCGGCATGTATCCCTGCTCGCAACTGGCGCATCCCCGCTTCCGCGCCGGCGACATCCTCGCGGACGATCCGGCAGCCCTCTGGGCTGACTCACCGCTATTGAAACGCTTTCGCTATTTTCGCGAGAAGCACGCTTACCGCCTGTCGGCCTGCGGTGTCTGCCGCGCCAAAGCGCACTGCGGCGGGTGCCGTGTCTTTGCGCACGACGTGTATGGCGCGGAGCCGGCCTGTCCGGACCCGGTGCTGCCGCCGTTGACGGAGTTAGGCCCGGCAGGCCGGCAGGTCGATCTCGCACGGTTTATTGAGGGATGCAACCGGCTATGGGTCTCCGATTACATACAGCGATATGGCGTCGGCAGAAAGACGGCCCTTCGGGAACTAGGTAAATCACCGCATGTCCTGCCGCCGTTCGATCTGCCGAAAAAGCAAAATCCGGATTATTTCCTGGTAGAGCGCGAAGAGCTCATCCGCGGGATTCAGACAGGGTGCGGCTGCACTAACGCGGGATTTCCCTATGTCACGCGCGAGGAGGTGCTGGCCTGGTTGGATGAGTGGAATGCCGGTGATTATCCCGAATGGTTGCGTTCAACTTGTGAATCCGCATGCGTGATTCCGCATGTAGAAGGAGACGATGATGAAGATTATCAGTATTCGTAACGGCTTTACCGCCGATCACAGCTCCACGTCCTACGAGTTCCTGGCAATCGACAGGCCGCTGGACGCTGAAGCGCGCGCCGAAGTCGGCAAACTCTCCCGGCGCGCCGAACCGACGGATCGTCAGGTGTCCTTCTTCTATCAGATGGACAACTATGATCTCCCCGGCGGCTGGGAACCGTTGATGAAGCAGTATTATGACGTAATGGTGTCGGAAAGCTATGACTGGTGGACCCTTGCCATTGCCTTCGACGCGACATCGGAGCAGCGCGATGCCGTCATGCGGTATGCTTTCCGTGGTCCCGGCGATCATGGGGTGGATGTATCCGCGGTCGATGATCGCGTGATTGTCTCCATCCTTGCCTTTATCGATTCAAACGCACTCTACGACCTGTCCTCGATACCGGGCCGCCGCCGGCGCGGCGGGGGCGATCCCACGGAAACGCTGCTGCGACTGCTCTCGGATATCCGGCGGCAACTGATCGCCGGCGACTACCGGGCGCTCTATGCGGTCTGGGAAGAATACGGCTGGGAAGAGGAAGCAGAGGAAGAAGACGAGGAAGAATGGGAAGCGGAACCCGTTCCGCCCGAGCCGCCGGAACTGGAAAGCGGTCAGGACATCGTCGAACGGCTGCGGGGATTGCTGGACAATCCTTAACCAGTAGCGACCGCGCGTTACCTCTACGGATGTAAAGTCGGCACGAGACGCTGGATGATCTCGTCGAGTTGTTCGCGAGTCGGTCTCTACATACCGATATTATACCAGAAAGATGCCGGCGCCGGTCACCCGTTCTCGAAAAGGATCGATTACGAGAACTACACGCTATTGAGAATTATTCGAAAATTTCTTCACTTCTTTTTCAGTTCCTGCCGCCGCTTTCTTGCCGCATTGACAATGAAGTTGAACCGATATTGCTACGGTTTGGGAAAACAGCGGTATAATAGTTGCCGCGGGAACAATTGCACGACAAAATCGGTCTAATGATAAAACATGCCTCTGCTTCTTCTATATTCGCCTGGCGCTGGGAGGATGATATGCTGAGATATGCCTGGGCAGCGCTGCTCGTGATATGGCTGGCCGGATCGCCCGTTATCGGCCAGGTGACGGCAACCTTGCTTTTCGACAAGCCGGAATATCTCCTCGGTGAGAATATCCTGGCGCATTACCGGATGACGAATGGGCAAGGAGACTTCTACTTCGGCAATGACGCGGGTTCCGGCTGGCGGACGCCGAGGTGGATCGTCACGGCGACGGATGCCGCGGGGCGCGAGGCGCCGGACCCCTGCTCGCCGCAAACCGTGTTCTTTACCGGGGGCATTATTATGGGACCGAGTGTCCTGCTGCCGGGAAAAACATTTGAGTATACCCTGCCGTTGATGCGCTACTGCGATTTTCCCGGCCCCGGCGTCTACACCGTGCGCGTGTATCACACGGCGGAGTGGGGCATTGCTGAGCCCTCACGCCGTACCACGCTGAGCGTGCTGCCCACCCCGGCGGCGGAAGGGACGCTGGAGCTGCGGATGCCCACCCCGGAGGAAGCTGTTGGTGTCGTGCGGGAGATGCGGGCACTGCCGAAAAAGCCTGATCTCAATGCGCGGGAGAAGCCCTTCGCCGACTTCACCGCACTGCGTTATCCGGTATACCTGCCGATCCTCGAACCACTGGCCGCGGAAGGCGATCTGCGGGCGATGACGGGGCTGGGGGCGATGGCCGCGCCGGAGGCGACCCGGGCGCTGCTCCATCTCGCCGTGTCCGATACGCGGCCAGTAGCCTGGAGAGCGCGATATTATTTGCTGCAACGCCTGCCGAACCAGGGGGACCCGGAGCCGGCTCTGCGGTTCGGTCCCTGTTTCCCGATATGGCCTCCGAACGCAGAGGTGCTGGTGCGGAAGGTGCAGGATGAGGACGCGCAGCGGCTTCTGCTGGCGACGCAAGCCTCGCTGTTCGAATCGGCGCCGATCTGGCGAGATATCATCGCACGAAGCTGGGAAAAGTCGACACGCCTGGCAGTATATGATCTCGCTTTGCGGTTGCTGACGGAGGAAGATATCGACGAGCGGCTCTGGGGGGCAAAACTGCTCAAGCGCGTGGGTGATGCCGGTAACCTGCCGCTGGTGCTGGGGATGATCGATCGACTGCTGCCCGAGCTGCCCGAAGATGGGCAGCCGCTCGACGCCCCCGGACAGCAGCTCTGCCGCGCGCTGCAGGAGACGGCGGGCGTGCTGGTGCAGACCGGAGCCGAGCTCCCCGACCCGGCAGAAAGCCTGGCGGCAAAGCTGGCGCTCCTCGATGAAGTTCACCGGAATGCGCGTTATCGACCACCGGGCTGGCAGCAGGTGGCAGCGGAATTATTGCAGCATCGCCTCCTCTACGTGCGCCTTTCCGCGGCCTATGACCTGCCCGCGCCGCTCGATCCGCAACTGGTGGCGCCGGCACTGGCCCTCACGCAGGCGCGCGCGCCGGAGACGGACGCGGCGTTTTGCCGGATCGCCAAAGACGCGCCACGGCCCGAGTTCGCCGGCGCCCTGCGGGAGATGCTCGCTACCGCGCGGGAGGAATGGCTCATCGTCTGGTCCTCACATGCGGCGCCGGCATGCGGCGTGCCTGTGGATCGGATGCTGGACATCCTCATCGCGCGCATTGACGATCCCTCGGTGTCCCAGCGGGTGCTGAATTTGCTCGTTACCAGCACGATGGAAACACACGGCCTGGCTTACCGGGGAGGCGTGACGGACCCACCGGAGGAGCTGGGGCGGCTGAAGACACGCTGGACGGCCTTTGTCAACGATCATCGCGCGAACCTGCGCGCCGGCACGCGCTTCCCCATCGGTTCCGAGGCGGTCAGCGCCGACCTGCTGCCGGGCTGGCTGTCGCTGGTGCGGGAGGACAGGACACAATGGCCGCAACGGACGAATTGAGTGTTCCAAAGTACAACTGATTGACGGCGCCAGCCGGGTTTTCCGGCGGGCGCCGTCAATACCGGTACTTTAATCGATTAGTTTCGCAATGCCATGCCTACTTAAAAACAATCTTCCGTACCGTCTCCTCGGACAGGCAGTATTCATCGGCCAGCCGTTCGATGGAGACTTTCTCCAAGTACTTCTGCCGAATCTCGGCGTTTCGCTCCTTGAAGTAGTTTCGCGCTCCCGACTCTTCGCCCCACTTCTTCCGCTCCGCGGCTCGCGGGAAGTACAGCGTTTCGCCGGCGGCGTATTTCTGCACTTCCCGCAGCAGCTCTTCCGGCAGCACGGTAGCGGCGTTTTTGTATCGCATATTGCCACTCCTCCGTGCGTCAGTTCCGCCGCAGAAACTCCTCGACGGACAGATAGGATTCGATTTCCGCGCCGTGCGCCGCTATTTCGGCGATGATATGCTGCTCCACGCACTCGGCGCGCCGGCGGAAGGGCGGCAGGTCGTCGGCGTCAAATGCGCCGAGCATATCCAGATCGTCGATGCCGAAATCGGCGCCCACCTTGTCCACCTCATTCTGCAGGAAGCAGCACCAGAGGTAGGCATTGACCGGATCTTTTCTGTCGCACCAGTAGTAGACCCGGCGCCAGGTGTAGGACAGCTCCTGGTACCAGGTCGCCAGCTCCGCAAAGTCCGGCGCGCTGGTCCAGCGCACGGCGTTCTTATCGTGTTCAGCGAGGAATTGCCTGGTCACGGCGATGATGTCGTGGCACAGCCGCTTCTGCTCGCCAGCCGTCTCGGCACGGATGATGCGTTCGTAAAGGTCGGTAAAACCTGCCGGGATGTTCTTGATGGACCGCAGTGCTTTGTTATGGTCCGGCATGTCTAGATACTGCTGATTGGCGAACGCCACGGCGTTGGCTGCGTTCATACAGATATAACCGGCGTTCTCCCGCACCGTCCCCAGATTTTCTTCGAAAAGCATTTCCCGATGGATCTGTATAGCGGTATCGATCTCTTCAAGGGCCCGGTTATACATGAAATGCGGGTTCCGCAGGTTTGCGTGAAGCCTTGCCTGCAGACTGGCGAAGCGCTGCCGGTCGTCATCAGTTCTGGCATACAGTATTTCCGCTTTGTCCAGACATGCCGGGTTATCTCCCCTGACCTCCGCCATGCGCTCGACCCGTTCCCAGGTCATCGGAAACAGATCATAACCGATGCCATCAATAATGAATGTACGCGCAAGGCCGTTGGAACGGCTGGTTGCGGGAATGTAGTAATGGAAACTGAGCTCCTCCTGCTCCCGGTCAAAATGGCGCGTCCAGCTACCCAGCAACAGGCACACATCGTCCCGGTACTCGGTTTCTATCTTGCGGACAGCCCAATCCGCAAGGGCTCGTGTTTGCTTCATCATTCGCTCCTCGTTTTGGATTCGCAAGCGCTTGCAGTGGAATAGTAGCATGGGGAATTGGCACGCGCAATGCCAAGTTCTTATGTAATTGTTCTCTACCCAAAGCAGGAGAGTGGAGACGCGTTTTTGAACGTCGATGACTAAAACGAAATGCCCGCCAGTATCTCTGGCGGGCATTATAAAGTCTGGTACGGGGGCGAATCCTCGAGGTCGCACCTGCCGGAATCGGCGTAACAGTCGTCTTCCGTATTGATTATACGCCTACCTGCTGCCCAAGCCGCATCACCGCACAGGCTTCCGCCCACGTCCATTGCAGGATATCGTCCGGCGAGCAGAGAATTTTATGGGGGAGAACGAAAGTGCTGGGAGACCGAGTCAGTCGGTAATGCGCCGAATATGGCGAAATGGCATGACGAAGGGATTATCGATGACGGATGTGATCTTCTATATCTCGAACCGCCGCATCGGCGCCATCCTCCCGGACGGCAGCGGCGAATGCTACCCCGAATTTACCGCGCCCAACCAGGTTTATTGGCAGCTCGGTTACCTGTTCCCTGATGGTCGGCAGGCCGTGCTGTGGAGTCAGGAGCCGCCGCGCAACCCCCAGGCCGCCTTCAGCGATCCGAATGGGCTGGGCTTCGCGAAGACGCATCTCTGGCGGTACGATTTCAGCACGGGTGACATGCGAGAGCTCGCGCTGCCGTCGTATGCCGGCATCGCCGGCCTGCTGCCGGGCGGCGATCGTTTGCTGGTGATCGAGAATACGGACAACGTGGCAACCCTGTATGCCGCGGAGCTGGAGGGTCGGGCAGCAGAGACATTGTATGCCAGCTCCGGTTACGCTTACGGCGCCTCGTTGAGTCCGGATGGGCGCCGGGTCGCTTTTCATATCGTCGGGGCGCCGGACCTGCCTAGTTACACGATCCGCGTGCTGTCAATCGCCGATCGAACCTGTACCCTGATCGCTGGTGACCCGGATTGGCTCTATTTCGCTCCCACGTGGTCGCCGGACGGGCAGTGGCTGCTCTACCAGCGTTGCGCGCATCGCGAGGACCCGGGGCACGATCGGTCCGACCTGTGCCTCAGCCGCGCGGATGGCTCGGAGCACCGCCTGCTCACCACCGGGCAGTCACACTGGTTTGCCGCCGCCATGGGCACGCCGGAGCGGCACGGCAGCGGTTCAAACGCGCCAGCCTGGTCGCCGGATGGCCGCCACATCGCCTGTACGCTGCTGCTCCCCGGTTCGCAGACGGCCTGGCCATACCGAGTTGGGCAGTCCGATCTCGACCATTTCAACCGCGATTATCATCCCGAGCTGGCGCGCGGCGGCACGCAGCTTTGCCTGATCGATCCTCTAACCGGCGAGATCACGCCGATAACCCACGACGAACCGCCTACCTGGTATGTCCGACCGGCCTGGTCGCCGGATGGCACGCGCCTGGCCGTGGGCCGGGCTGACGTCGGCATGCAGCCGGAGTTGTGGGTTATCGACGCTGACGGCTCACACGCGCGCCCGCTGACTCGCGGCATCGACGGGACTGGCGCCGACCACTACCGTTGGCGGCAGTTGACGACGGAGTCGGCGGCTCATTTATAACGAGGGTATTTCGAGAATAAGGAGACAACATAAATTTCAAACAGTGTGAACTTTTCCACCGCGCCATCCGTAGTATAGGAAGAAGTGGCGAGTGGCGAGTGTTTCAATACTTTCACTCGCCCCTCGCCACTAAATAAGGGGGGGCGCGATGTTCTGTCCGTTGGCCCTGGAGCGGGAATTCGTTATTCCGGCGCGGAAGGAGGCGGCGATGGCCGTGCCGCTGGTCGAGCAATCGGACGGCATGCTGGCGCAGGCATGGCGGGCGGGGAATAACGAGGCGCTGCGCGCGCTGGTGGACCGCCACCGCGCCGCCGCCTTCGGGCTGGCGCTGCGGCTGTGCGGCAATCGCGAGCAGGCGGAAGACCTGGCGCAGGAGGCCTTCCTGCGCGCGCTGTCGCGCCTGCACCTCTACGATGACGCGCAGCCCTTCCGCCCGTGGCTCTTTCGCATCCTGGGCCGCATCCACGTGGACAACCTGCGTAAGCAACGCGAATTCGCCGATGCCGACCCCGATCCGCCGCCGGATCGCCCGGACACCGAAACCGACCTTTTCGTGCAGGAAGTGCTAGGCCGGCTGTCGCAACCCCACCGCGCGGTGCTCATCCTGCATGAAGTGGTAGGATTGAGCTACGAGGAGCTGGCGAAATTGTTTCACATCCCCCTCGGCACCGTACGCTCGCGGCTCGCCCACGCCCGCGCGGCGTTCCGCACCCATTACCTGTCGCTGTCGAAAGAGGAGGTGGCCAAATGATAGGATGTCCCACAACGGAAGAATTGGAAGAGTTCGCAATCGGCGCGAAAGAATGGAATCTTGATCTTTCTCCCAGGCAGTGGAAACCCTGGCAGCATATTCCGATGTCGCGCCTCGCCGACTATCTGGCACTTCGCGAGATCGCCCTGCACCTGCGCGAGTGCGCTGAGTGCCGGGAACGGCTGGCGGAGGTGAAAAAGCCGCTGGCGGCGCTGCACGTGCCGCTGGAGGTAGATCCCGGCCCGGAATTCACCGATCGCATCCTGGAGAAGGCGGTCAGGCCGCTGGCGGACCGGATGTGGTTCCCGCGCTGGCCGTCCTTTTCTCGTAAATTATCCTGGTCGGTGGCCGGGCTGGCGCTGCTGGTCGCCTTGCTCGTCTGGATCTGGCCGGATGGCATCGGTGATAACAAGGTAACAGCGGCGCTGCCACCGGCGGTGTCGGCAAACGCGCCATGCGCGGTGCCGGTGCTGGTGTCCGACAGGCAAGGACAGCCCGTGCCCAACAGCCGCGTGCGCATCACCGCCGCGGGCATGCCGGCGTACCGGGGGAAAACAGACCGCTACGGCGTGTGCCGGGCGATGCTGACCCTGCCGGAAAAGGCGGAAGATGACTTGCGGTTGAATGTCGAGGTGGAGAACAGCAGCGGCAGGCATGAAATTGCCCTCTTCACGCAGTTGAAGGACGCGCAAACCCTCTATCTCTCTTCCGACAAGCCGCTCTACCAGCCGGGGCAGACGGTGCGCCTGCGCCTGCTCTGCCTGCAGCGTATCGCCACCACGCCCATCGCGGGCAAGGCGATCACCCTTACCGTCAACGATCCCCGCGGCAACCTGCTGTGGAAGAAGGAGCTGAAGACCTCGGAATGGGGCGTGGCGAGCGCCGATTTCCCGCTGGACACCGAGGTGGAGCCCGGCGACTACGCCATCGAGGCGAAGGCCGGCGAAGATACCGCCGGCCGCACGGTAACGGTGAGCCGCTACACGCTGCCCAAGTATAAGATAACGCTGAAGACGGATAAAAGCTGGTTCCTACCCGGCGAGACCATCGCCGGCACGCTGGAGGCGCGCTACCTGTTCGGCAAGCCATGCGCCGGCGCGGAGGCGAAGATCGAGGGCACGACGGAATCCGGCATCGGCGGCGAGTCCTTCGCGATCATTTCCGGAACGACGGACAGAGATGGCAAGCTGCCCTTCAAGCTGCGCCTGCCGGACTACCTGGCCGGCGGCTCCGCCGGCGGCGGCAGCGCCGTGGTCACCGTCAGCGCCGTGGTCACCGACGCCGGCGGCCACCTGCAGGACGTCTCGCGCGATTATCCCGTCTCGAATGAAGCAATTTTAACGGCCGTGCTGCCCGAGTCCGGCGCGCCGGTGGTGGGAGTGGAAAATGAATTCTACGTCATCACCTCCTACCCGGACGGCAGCCCGGCGCCGGCGAAGGTCACCGTAACCGCGCCGGTGCAGGCCACCATTACCACCGACAACCAGGGCATCGGTTCATTCAAGTATAAGCCGGCCTCCGGGCGGACGTGGGTGGAGTTAACCGCGCGGGGCGCCGGCGGCGCTGCCGGATCGTTTTACCGCGCGCTCTCCTCCGTAGGGGAAAACCGGAAATTTGAGACCGACCCCAACACCGGCCGGCAGATATACCACGCGCCGGACGTGCTCATCCGCACCGACAAGCCGGTTTATAAGGCCGGCGAGGTAGCGAGGATCCTGGTGCTGGCGCCTGGACAGCAGGGCGCCGTCTACCTGGAAGTTACCCGCGACAAGCAGCCGGTGGGGACGCAGGCCGGCGTCATCGAGAAGGGGAAGGCGCAGTTCGAAATGCCCCTCGGCGGGGACGTGGGCGGACTGCTTGCCATCAACGCTTACCTGCCGGGCGCGGCGATGGACGACGGCGACCCTTACAACGGCCTGCTCACGCTGGTGGCGCGGGGCAGCCGCACGGTGCTGGTGCGGCCGGCGGATGAATTGAAGGTGACGCTCGAAGCGCCGGAGGACGCCCGCCCGGGTGAGGAGCAGCAGGCCACCCTGCAGGTAACCGACAAGGAAGGCAAGGGTGTCAGTGCCGCCGTCGGGTTGGCCGGCGTAGACGAAGCAGTGTTCGCGCTGGAGAACCAGTACCCCGGCATGGCGCGCATGTTCTTCCTGCTCCAGCAGGAGCTTGATGATCCGAGCATCGAGGCGCACTTCGACGACCTGCCCGGCCACTTCCGCCTGGACCAGGCCATCCCGGAGGCGCCCACCGCCGCCCGCGTCGCAATGGCCGCTTACGATATGCAGCCGACACTGAGCATGGGCGAGTATAACGAGCAGACCGCCGACGGCAGGCGTTATGAGGCGCGGGAGCGCCAGGGCAATATCGCTTTATTTGTGCTATTGGTGGGGATCTGGCTGCTTATACTCATCACGGTGTTAGGAACATGGCGGAGAAGGATGTATGCGATCGGGGGGTATCCGGTCGGCACAGTAATCGGTCTTTTGGTATACCTTGGATTTCTCGGATACTTTGCCTTCCTTACGTATATTAACGGCGATGGCAGTCTAGATGGAGTAATTTTCTTCTCATGTATGGGTTGGGGACTGTTAGCTCTACATCGCATTATACCTGCAGGCAGCAGCAGTTGGACAGTCTTCACTGTCTCGCTTGCAAGCATTGCTATTATTGGCACAGTTTTCTTCCCGTTCACAAAAGCGCGCGAGAAGGCTCGTTCCGTTTCATCGCCACAGGTGGCCAATCTGAGAGCACTCGGTTATCTCAACGACTCGCCGGCATCCACAACAGCAATCCCAAAGCAGGAAACGCTGATGGAAAAAGACATTGATGGCGGGCCAATCGACGGCGTTTACAGATCATCCAGAGAGCCCACCACAATATCTTCCGTTGATGAGCAATCAACCGCTCCCGCCGCCGCCGTCCGTGTCCGTGAATACTTCCCGGAGACGCTGGCGTGGATGCCGGAGATCGTGACGGATGGGGAAGGCAAGGCGGATATCACGCTGCCGGCGGCGGATTCCATCACCACCTGGCGGCTGAGCTTGCTGGCGAACGCGAAGGACGGGCGGCTGGGCAGCGCGGACATCCCCTACCAGGTGTTCCAGGACTTCTTCGTGGACGCCGATGTACCGGTGCAGCTCACCGTGGGCGATGCGTTCTCGCTGCCGGTGGCGGTGCACAACTACGCGAAGGAGCGGCAGACCATCACGCTGACGCTGGACGCGCGGGCGGGGCTGAAGGTGGGGGAGAAGACCACCGCCTCGCTGACGTTGGAGCCGGACGGGGTGGGCAAGGCGCTCTTCCCCATCCACGCGGTGGCAGCGGGGCGCGGGCAGATCACGGTGAAGGCGAAGGGCGACAAGCTGGCCGACGCGGTGCGGCGGCACATCGACGTGGTTCCGCAAGGCCGGCGGGTGGAGGAGGCCGCGAACGCCATCCTGCGCGGCGACGCCGTGCTGAAGGTGAACGTGCCCTTCGGCGCGGACCCGGCGACGAGCAGCCTGGCATTGCGCTTCTTCCCCGGCCCGGTGAGCCAAGCGCTGGCGGGGCTGGACGGCATGCTGCAGCAGCCTTACGGCTGTTTCGAGCAGACAACTTCGACCACCTACCCGAACCTGATGATCTTGCGCTACCTGAAGGAGAGCGGATCGAAAGACGCGCAGACGCTGGCGCGCGCGCAGACCTTCGTAATGCTCGGTTACCAGCGCCTGCTCACCTTCGAGGTGGAGGGCGGCGGCTTCTCGCTGTTCGGCGAGTCGCCCGCCGAGTTCGCCCTCACCGGGTTGGGGCTGGCGGAGTTCCAGGACATGGCGGAGGTGCAGGCGGTGGACGAGAAGCTGCTGGCGCGCACGGCGAACTGGCTGGCTGCCCACTGGAACGAGGCCGATCCGGTGCAGCGCTCCTTCGCCGCGCTGCCGCTGTGGCGGGCCGGGAAGAAAGAGCTGGCCGCCGCATGGATCGGCAAGCGCGGCACGGAGAGCGGCCTTTCGACCTATGAGCTGGCGGTGCTGGCCAACGTGGCGGCGCGCATGAAGCACGCGCTGGCGCCGGTGCTGGCCAACGCGCTGGCGAATAAGGTGAAGAACGGCGATCCGGGCGCCAGTTGGGATAGCACCGCGCCGCGGATGACTTATGAAAGCTGGATGGGCAACAACAGCGTGGAAACCTCCGCGCTAGCGGTGCAGGCCTTCGGGAAGGCCGGTATCCGCGCCGACCTGGTGACAAAGGGCGTGGATTTCCTCACCGCCCGGCGCAGCCCCTCCGGCGGCTGGTCCGGCACGCAAGACACCGTGCAGGCGCTGCGCGCGCTGCTGGAGACGAGCGCCGCCGCGCAGCGGGGCACGGTGAAGGTCACCGTGAACGGCGAATCCGTGCCGGACGTGAAGCTGACCGGCGACGGCGCGGTGAAGGCGTTGAAGCTGAACAAGTACCTGCGCCAGGGCGAGAACACCGTCAGCCTGCGCGCGGCGAATGGCTGCAATCCATCCTGCCAGCTTGCCGCCAGCTACTACACCACCGCGCCGGCCCCGGCCCGCGGCGCGAATCCGGTCACCGTCACCTATGATAAAACGCAATTGAAGACCGGCGACATCGCTATCGCCACCGTGAAGGTCGCCGTGCCGCGGCCCATCGACATGGCGATGGTGGACCTGTCCGTGCCGCCCGGCTTCTTGCCGCTGCGCGAAGACCTGGACACGCTGAAGGACGCCGGCCAGATCGCCCGCTACGACCTAACCGGCACGCAGGTCATCCTCTACCTGAGGAAGCTGGACGGACCGGCAACCTTCCGCTACCGGCTGCGCGCGCTGTTCCCGGTAACCGCCACCGTGCGCGCCTCGACCGTCTATCCCTACTACCAGCCGGAAACGCGGTATATGAGCAGGGAGGGGAAGATTAAAGTATTATAAGCCCCGGCCCTTACGGGACCTACTACGAGCGGGGGCATGCCTGTCTGTTAATTAATTTGAATTACGTTGGGCCAGGTGTCCGGGGAGACGGGCGTCCATGGGCAGGCTTCCGGGCCGCCGGGGCGCGTTACCTGCACCTGGAAGGGGCCGGTCGGTTCTTTATGCAGATCGTAGAAAAAATAGCCTTCGGCATTGGTAATGACGTTGCTGTTAACGATCGGCAGCTTGTTGCCGTTGCCGTCCCTTACCGTGACGACGCAGCGGTTGACGCCTTGCGGATTCGTGGTGGTGAAGCGCATGAGCAGGCCATGGGTCCGTTCTATCGGGACGGTCGCCTTGTTACCCGCCGCCGGCACTTCGACGGTAGATCCACCGTGGTAGCCTTCACCCCAGACATTGACGTCAGTTTCCCCGAGGGGCATGGTCACCGATGCGGTTCCGTCCGGCTTCACCGGCACGGTAATGCGCTGGCTGCCGATCCAGCCGAGAGCGTCGTCGAACATGCCCTCTTCGAGCTCGGCGGCCAGTTGTAAAATCGAGGTGGGCGGCTCGCCGGTGACGGCGTCCACCACCTGTATGGTGATGGCCGGCCCCATCGGGCGGATGGCAATAGCCGGCGCGGTGACCGGACCCGCGGCGCCGTCCCGTCGTCTTTCCGTGGCGAGCACCCAGCCGGTGGTATACCTGGCATCCTTCGCGAGGGCATAAACGCGGGGGCCGGGAATCACGGCGGTGAACCGGTAGCCTCCTTCGGCATCGGTGAGCACGGCGGGCAGGCAATTGATCCAGGTCGAGGTGCCCTCCAGGTGAACCTTTATGCCGGAGACGGGTTTATTGGTCTGGCCGTTCATCACCCGGCCTTCGATCGTCACCGTCGGCTGCAGGGCGATTTCGACCGGCCCGCCGCGCGGCTGCGGGGCGTAAATGAAGCGGTCGTTTTCGCCGACCAGCGTGCGCTCGCCGACGGTCGCGTAGGCCACCAGGCCGGCCGGCACGGTGCCGGCCATATACGGCGGCCCCATGCCGCCCAGCGACTCCGCCGTCACTCCCCGCAAGATGAAGCTGCCATCCGCTCCGGTAGTGGTCACCAGCTCTTTGGTCATGAAGCCGGCCCACAGGAAGTTGACCGGGACGGACTTCACCAGCGCCACAGGAAATACCGTGGCGCCGGCCACCGGCTGCTTTGTCTCGCCATCGATCACGACGCCGGTGTTCTGGTAAGTCGGCGACAACTGCAGTGGAGCGCCGCCGCCCACTGCGGGCGGTTCACCCGCGCGGGTGGGCGGGACGCCGCCGGGAAACATGGCGGGGGGAGGCGGCATCATGCCGGGACGCATGGCGCCTCCACCGGGGGTGCCGCCGAACAATTTTCCGAAGCCCAGCGCGCAGCCCGGCGCGTCCACCATCAGGTAGCCGTTCGATACCGGACCGAAGGGACTGAAGGGCATCTCCGGCGGGTGATAGCGCACGACGGCGCGCACCATGCCGTCGGGGCCTGTTTTCGTCTCGATTTCCTGCAGCAGGCAGCTATCATCGCCCTGCGTGCGAATGAGGACGCGCGCGCCGGCCGCCGGTTTGCCGTCGGGCAACAGTACCTGGCGGGCTATGGTGAGCATCTCTTCTTCGGTGGCGAAGCCGCGCAGCGCGGCCAGCAGGAAAGCGCCCAGCAGGAGCGCGCGAAGTCGAGCATAACGCATGTCGATCCTCCCATCGGAATCGCGCAAGTGGCAGGGAAATCCTTTACCATTATTATAGCGACCCGCGGGCGATACGGAAAGCGGGTTACTTGCCGGCTGCCGGTTCATCGGCCTGGCGGTGGCCGATAATCTCCTCCATCATTTCCATCTGGAGCTGCTGGATTTCGAGCAGGCGCTGCCACTGATGGGTGATGAGCTCATCGATCTTGGCATGGAGCGTGCGAATTTCCAGTTCGGCCTTCAAATTCGTGCGGAAATCCTGCTCGGCGCGCAGGCGGTCCTTCTCCTCCTGCCGGTTCTGGCTCATCATGATCACCGGCGCCTGAATCGACGCCACACAAGAGAGCACCAGGTTGAGCAGGATGAACGGGAAGGGATCGAACGGGCGGCGAAGGAGCGCAATCGAGTTGAGGATAATCCAGCAAAACAGTATGCCGCCGAAGATAATGATGAATTTCCAGCTCCCGCCGAAGGTGGCGACTTTATCGGCAAGGCGGTCGCCGAAAGATAGCTTTCCGGCGAATTCGGCATTCAGATCCTTTACCACTGACTCGTTTTCCTGAATGCTTTGCAATACCTCCTTCTGCAGTTCGCTCAGTTCGCCTTGCTCGGTCGCCAGGTTGGCTTCTAGAAATCGATGCCGGAAGCGGTGAAGGTCCTCCCGGCAGATATAGCTATCCTCCGTCCACTCCGGCTGTGCCGCGCGGATGGTTTCTACCAGACCGCCGTGCAGCAACTGCCCGGAAACCACTTCCGCCGGACGAAACGACTTGCCGCATATCAGGCAGGTGATAAGATGGGTATGACGGTGACCGTTCACGGCAGTAACCTCCCAGCGATGACTGTTTCAGGTATGGTAGACGCTTCGTATTACGGCGTCAATCATCGGAAAGGGGAAAGCCGGTTGACCGGCGAATTCCAGCATGGTGAAGGACGGCATGCCACATACATCAAGCGGCCATCATGAAACGGTATTCACCGCGGGCGACTTCCCCCTCCGCGCCGGATGGTATCAGGGCAAGAGCGGGACAGCGCCCACGCCATATTACCACCGCGAGGTCGAGTTTCAATTGATCTGCCGCGGGCAGGGGCAGTATTTCATCCACAACCAGGTCTATTCCTTCCAGCGTAACTCGGTGCTGATCATCCACCGCAATGAAGTTCACAGCTACTTGCCGCACCCTGACGCGATGATCGAGCGGGTGAACCTGCTCTTTTCGCCCGCGGTGGCGCGCGAGCGGCCGGCGGCGGCGGAGATCCTGTGGCAGTTGCTGCCGCGCCGGCTGCTGCAGCTTTCGGAGAAGACCGCCACCACCGCACGGCTACTGCTCAACGAGATCGCGGAGGAGTGCCGTGGGGGGCAGGCGCACTGGCAGGAGGCGGCGGTGAACAACCTGGAGCAGTTCCTCATCATCCTCTCGCGGGCGGTCGATGCCCCGGCGCCGGCGGAAACACCGGGCAATCCGGTGATCCGCCAGGTCATCGATTACCTGGAAGAGCGATTTCCGGGGCGGGTGATGCTGCCGGCAGTAGCGGAGCACTTCAATCTCTCGACTTACGCACTGTGCCGCGAATTCAAGAAATACGCCGGCATGGGCTTCAAGCAATACCTGCTGCACCGGCGCATCGTGCAGGCGAAGGTGCTGCTGGAGGAGACGGAGATGAAAATCGCGGCGATAGCTATGGCGGTGGGCTTTGACGACCTGTCGGCGTTCAACCGGGCATTCAAGGCGCTGGTGGGGGTGACGCCGTCGGATTACCGCAAAATTTCCCAATAAGAAAGCAAGTTCTGCCTGGAGATAGAGTGACAGGACCCGTATCCTATTATAGGGAACGCCCTCCGTGGCGTTCCAGTTCTCGTTAATCCGCACGGCGCGGCATAACCACAACCAAATAGGCTTGCCACGCGGTGGTTTCGATACGGCATAAGAACTGTGGAAAGAATCGATCAGTTTACGTGCCTACTCAACCACCGGACTGACCTTGCCTAATTTGCGAATATCTCAAAGAATAACGGATTAAGATGAATAAGGGAGGCTGGTATGGCAATTGAGCTGCGTGAAATACCGTTCATTCCTATGGGGGGAGTTTACGAGCAGGATGACCTTGAGGCGGCGAGCCGCGTGATCTCGAACGCGGTGGAGTCGCCGGCGGGGTTCTTCCCGTTGCCGGAGGAGAACGAGTTTCAGAGCGCGCTGGCGGCGCACGAAGGCGCGCGCAAGGCTATTGCCGTCAACTCCTGCGGCACCGCGCTCGATTGCTGCATGATGGCGCTGGGTATTGGAGAAGGCGACGAGGTGATCACCACCCCGCTCACCTTTGTCTGCACCGCGGGTACGGCGGTAGCGCAGGGAGCGAAGGCGGTGTTCGCCGATATCGACTCGACCACCTGGTGCCTGGACCCGGCGAAGGTGCGCGAGCGAATCACCCCGCGCACGAAGGCCATCATCCCCGTGCATTTCGCCGGGCTGGCCTGCGATATCGACGGCTTCGACGCCATCACGGCGGAGACCGGCATTCCGATCATTTACGACGCGGCGCATGCGGTAGGCACGAAATATAAGGGCCGGCCTATCGGCGGGCGGGGGAAAGGCTCCTGCTACAGTTTCCAGAGCAACAAGAACATGACCTGCCTGGGCGAAGGCGGCGCGGTCACCTCCGATGACGAGGAGTTCGCCGAGAAGGTGCGGCAGCTCAAGACCTTCGGCTACGTCTACGGCGGCCCGGCCGTGCGCGTAGCGAGCATCGGCTTCAATTACCGGATGACGAAGGTGCAATGCGCGGTGGGCGTCACCCAGCTTGGCAAGGTGGACCGTGTCATCGCCGACCGCCAGGCGCGCATGGTGAAGCTGAACGCCTTGCTGGCCGGCGCTCCCGGCATCATCCTCCCCGCCCGCCACGGCGACGGCCACGGCAGCCATCTCTACGTCATCCGCGTGGACACCGACAGCGTCTCCTTCTCGACCGCCGACTTTGTCGCCCACCTGAAGAATACCTACAAAGTTGGCACCGCCAAGCACTACCCGCCCGTCTGGAGTTGGGAAGCCTTCCAGGCTCTCGGGTATACCGGCGAAGGCTGCCCCATCGCCGAGAAGATCTGCGACCAGGTGGTCAGCCTGCCCGTCTTCCCGAGGACGACGGACGAGGAGCTGGAATACATCGCGTGGGGGGTGAAGCAAACGGTCGAGGATCTGGGGTAAGTTCGTATATGGCGTAAGGGGTATACAACAATGGACTCCCTTATGGAGAATGAGGAATATTGGGATCGAGTCTCAAATTCAGTGCTGGGCTATTATGAGAATGGGCTACCAAGCCTTGATGAAGAAAAGGGGCGTTATTCATCATTACAGCATTGCGCCTGGATGTGCGTATGGGAAGCTTTCAATCTATTAATGGCAGAGAAGAATGAACCATTTGCCAAGCAGTTATTGCAGCATGCAGTTGATGCAGCGAATCTTGCCCTTGAGTGCGGGGATTATGAACGGTTATTTTACAGAATGAAGCAAGATCAAGATAAAGATGGAAGAATGAGAGTCTATGAAGATGAAACATTCAAACCGACAAAGAAGCATAAGCAAATCGAGGAGTTATCAGGAAGGATGTATTGTTACAAATCACTGTATTATGCCAACTGGTTAAAGAATAATGACAGGGATAGATTAATTATGAAGGAAGCGGTTCGCTATCACCAGGAAGTCTATGATCTTTATTGGCACAGCCCATATTCTGCACCGACAATTCAGGAGCTCGTCAGTGACTATATCGAAGCTGGAGATTATTCGACAGCGATGCAGACATATCAAACTAAATATAGGAAAGCAATTAAAGGTAGCAGCATACCAAAGAACTACATACAAGGTGGCTTGCATGTGCTCTATCTATATTCCCTATACGTTATGGGTGACCAATTATTACTTGGATCAGTTCAGAAGGGATTGGACTATTGGATCAAGCAATGCCACCATTGGGCAACAGAAGGTACTTGGCTTCATGTATATTATCCACCCTGGACTAAAATGACATGGGCATATTTGTATTGCAGTCTGACTGGTTCCACTGATATCAACAACGTCTTACAGAGCATTCGGGGGTGAACATGAACACCGTTCGTTGGCTTCTTATCGGTGCCGGCGATATTGCGAGGAAGCGGGTGGCGCCGGCGCTGGCGGGAATCCCTGGCTCCGAGATCGTAGCCATCTGCGACCCGCGGGAGGAGGCGGCGGTCGAGCTGGCCACCATGCATGACGTCGGACAGGTGTATTCGGACTTCGAGCTGGCGCTGCAATATGCGCCGGCCGATTGCGTCTACCTGGCCACCCCCGTCGGGCTGCACGCGGAGCAAGCCATTGCCGTGCTGCAATCCGGCCGGCATGTATTAATCGAAAAGCCGCTGGGGTTAACCTCCGAACAATGCGCTCGCGTGGTGAATGCCGCGGAACAGGCCGATATCTGGGCCGCCTGCGCATACTTCCGGCGCTTCTCCCCGAGATATGAGCATTTAAGAGAGATGCTGGCGAAGGGCGAGTTCGGGCAGATCATCGCCATCAACATGACCTACCAGTCCTGGTTCAACCCGGCGGCGGACGATCCGAAGTACTGGCGCGTGGTGCGCGAAAAATCGGGCGGCGGGGCGCTGTCCGACATGGGCTCGCACATGTTCGACGTGCTGGCGGGGCTGTTCGGGCTGCCGGAGTGTGTCTTCGCCCGCTGCGAGAACCTGACCCAGCGCTGGAACGTGGAGGATTCCGCCGCCGCCGTGATGAAGATGGAAAACGGCGCGCTGGCCACCGCCTCCTTCAACTGGAACTCGAAAACCTGGCGCCATGAGTTCGACGTGGTCGGCACCGAGGCGCGGATCACCTGGCTGCCGTATGACAGTGGCCCGGTGGTGAAGACGGTCGGTCGCGACAAGGAAATGCTCGACCTCCCCAACCCGGAGAACGTCCACTGGCCGCTCATCGAGGATTTCGTCGATGCCGTACAAAACAGCCGCCCACCACGCTACCCGCTGGCCGAATCGGCGGCGGCGAATACTGTGCTCGACGCCATCAACCAGTCTGCAGCAGAAGGCAAAGAGGTAGAGGTAATAGAAGACTGGAAGGTTGGAAGAGTGGAAGAATGAATGGGTGAGTGGGGGAATGGGAGAATGGGAGGGCATTCATCGCCCATTCTCCCACTCCCCCATTCTCATCCTTCCAATTTTCCATTCTTCCATCTTTCCAATGGAGAAGAAGCATGCAGTTCGCGCCCATTCCTGAAAACGATTTCGCCGAATTCATTCGTATTTATTATCACGAGTGCCGCAGCCGCTTCCCGGCCATCCAGGCGATCGGCGGGAAGTGGATGTTCCGCGACCTGCTGCCCGGCATGAGCGATTTCGACACGCGCTTCATCTGCCACGACGACATGACGGTGGACGACTGGTGCGCCATGTCCGCCGCGGTGGGGGACGCCCACCTGCAGATGTGCCGCCAATACGCCTGCTGGATGCGCAACCTGGAGCACCTGCCCGGCATCAACCTGACCTGGAGCGAGCTGACCGCGGAGCCGCTGTATTACCCGGAGAGCCGGCAGTGGACCTTTTACGATACCGAAGATCATGAAGCGCTGCACCGGGCGCTGACCGCGTTGCGCGCGCGGCTGTGGGACGTGAAGGACGAATATTTCTTCTTGAAAAAATTCTGCCTCTATTACGGCCGCTACGACCGGCAGATCGATCCGCCCTGCAATATGTATCCGCACGAGGCGCGCTACCCGATGCACAGCCGGGTGATGCACTACTTCGTACCGCCCGTGCAGTCGGCCATGTGCCTGCTGGAGCGACGGCATATCGCCGGCAAGCTCGATACGCTGGAGCGGGCGGAGCAGCGCTTCCCCGGGCTGGCCTGCTGGGAGGTCATCCGCGAGCTGCTCCACGCGCATTACGAAGTGCCGCGCTGGTACAAGGAGCCGCACCTCTCGCAGTTCGAGGACATGCTGGAGGAGGCGCTGCGCGAGATGGCAAAAGCGCTCCGCGAAGTGGTCACCATCATTCCCGCGGAAGCAGGTGTAGATATACAGCAGTGGAAAACCGCGTTGAAAGCCTTCCCCATCGACCCCGCCTTTTACGTGTTCGACAACATGCGCTTCTCGCGGCTGATGAAGGGCCGCCTGCAGTTCTACGCCGACGCGCCGGACTATTTCGACTCGCCCTGGCTCATCATCAACGAACTTAAGCGCATCGGCAACAACTTCTTCACCCAGCCCTTCCGCATCTTTTGGAAGCTCTACGCCGGCGAGGACGTGGCGGAACCGCTCAACATCCTGAAGAAGCTGCAGGGAGACGTGCTCTCCGCCGAAGAGATCGCCGCCACCCGCGAATTCGCCCACCTGGCTTTCTTGCCCTGGGCACCCGGCGAGGAAAGGCAGCGCGCGCGGGAGATTGCGGCGGTGTATGACGGGTTCTACCATGCGCTGCATAAGATCAGCGAGGTGTTGGGAGCGCGGACCTCAGAGTCCGCGCGTGTGTAGACGCGCCTAAGGACTAATATGACCGATTTCCATATCTGTTTCACCATGGACTGCGAGAGCGTCCGGCCCGAGATCGACGACCTGGCGCTGGGCCGCCGGGCGATGAGCGGGTATGCCGATCTGCTCGCGAATGAAGGCTGGCGCGCCACCTTCTTCGTGGTGCCCGAGCAGATCGAGCCGATGGCGGAGCTGCTGCATCGCCTGCAAGCGGAAGGGCACGAAATCGCCCTTCACTTCCACCCGGAAACCGCCGGCTATGCTTCCCCATATCTCGGCACCTTCTCGTCGGAGGAGCAGGCGGAGATCATCGGCAACGGCGCGGAGCTGTACCGGCGCGTGCTGGGCCGGGACGCGGTCAGCATGCGCCCCGGGTTTTTCAGTGCCAACGACGCCACATTCGCGGTCTGCTACCAGTGCGGCATTCGCCAGACCAGCCTCTCCTGTCCCGGCCGGAAGATGTCGCAGGTTGCCGCCAATTGGGCCGGCGCCCCGCTCTTCGCGCATTACGCCCACCCGCACAACCGCTTCCTGGCCGGCGGGCTCGACCTGGTAGAGATTCCGCCCTCCGTCGATTGGGAGACGATGATCTGGGGCGGCATCCACCCGCAGGACCTGCGCATTGAATATACCGACGCGAAGAATCATGCCTTCCTCATCCGCAAGGTAATGAAGCGCCAATGCGAGGAAGATTTACCGATGAAGGCGCTAGTTCCACTGACGCACGATATCTTCGACTATTCCGACCCGGTCAACTTCCGCCACGAGACCCTGCAAGGCATCATCGCGGAGATCAAGCACTGCGGGCAGGAACTCGGTGTCAGCCTGATCGGTTCCACCCTCGCTGAAGCCGCTGCAGCCTACCGTCAGGCTATGGTACATCACACATGATTCATTCAACACAAAGACACGAAGGCACTAAGTCACAAAGATAAATAAAATCTCTTTGTGCCTTCACGTCTTCGTGCCTTCGTGTTGAAGATGAGGCTCTTATGAATATCATCGCTCACAAGCTCTACGATCATGACTTCGGCAACCAGTGGTTCAACGAGGTTGAAGATCACTGGGATTACGAGGATTTCAAGCGCGACCCGGCCTGGCGGCGCGAGTGGATCAGCTTCGACTGCGCGCTCTATAGCCCGGACGACGAGCACATTTACCTTGGCATCACCTCCTTCGACGCGGATATCTTCAAGGCGTTCGACCGCAAAACCGGCCAATTCGTGGACCTGGGGTACGCGAAGATCGCCGATCCGTATGACGCCAAGTTCCACCGCTCGCTGGCGCGCGGCAATGACGGCTGCATCTACGGCGCCATCGCCTTGCTGCACGACCTTGACCATTACTGGGACGCGCCCGGTGGGGCGATCGTGAAATACAACCCGCGAAATGGCGACCTGGCGAAATTTTGCATACCGGCGCCACACATCTATATCCAGGCGACGGCCTACGATGCCTCGCGGAACGTGCTCTATGGCTTGTGCTTTCCGCCGGAGGCCATCATCGCCAGCGATCTGGGCAGCGGCGAGGCGCGCAACCTCGGCCCCATTGGCCCAGGCATCGCCGGCATGACGCAGGGCGAGAACATCGTGCTGGACGATCAGGGGTGCGTCTGGTGCAACTGGGGCCTGACCCGCGCCTGGCAGAGTGCCCCCGGCGTTGACGCGTGGCGCCTGTGCAAATACGACCCGCTGCAGGACCGCATTGTCTATTATAAAACCGGATTGCCCCTGCCGGACGGCAGCCACGGATTCGCGAAGGCGGAGACCTTTTTCAACTTCGGCGACGGCTTCATATATGCCAGCGGCGCGGGCGGCTCGCTCTACCGCATCGATCCGGAGAGCGCGCAGGCCGAATATCTCTTCACCCCCACCCCCGACCGCCCCAGCCGGCTGTCGTCTATGGTGAAGGCAGGCGACGGCATCGCCTACGGCGTGACCGGACGCGCGGGGCAGTGCGAGCTAATGCGGGTGGATTATAAGGACGGCGCCTTCGAAAAGCTCGGTCCCATCCGCGACGAAGCCGGCGCCGCGCTCTGGCAGAACCACGATATTGTAATTGCGAAGGACGGGACGCTGTATATCTGCGAGAACGACAACCCATATAGGAGCTCTTATTTATGGGAGATTGGGGTGAGTGGCTAGTGGCGAGTGGCGAGTGGCGAGTGTTTCCGGTGAGTGTAAGGTTTGCCACGCGGTGGTTTCGATACGGCGCAGAGCTGTAGAAAGAATTGGTCAGCTTCCTTGCCTACTCAACCACCGGACTAACTTTTCCTGTTTAGGCAGTCAATGATCCAATAGCTTGTTTTTGCCGCAATTCCGCCCGGTTTAAGGTATTAATTTACTCCTCGTAGGATGATGTATAACCACTTCCGGGGCCTGGCAGCAGAAGCGTTTCCAGGGGGTCCAGTCGCGGGTGAAGGAGCGGTTGTGGGTGATGTCACGAAAGTAGCTCTGCATGGTAACGGTGACGTCGTAAGCGTCGGTGTCCGGCCCGTTGTGACGGCAGATGTTGCGGGGGAAGGGGGCGTGGTCGGTGAGGATGCGGCGGACGTGATCGTAACCGTTGCCCCACGGCTGGTGACACAGCTCGCCGAGGTGGGTAAAGCGGACGGCGTTGTCGGCGGCGTATTGCATGTCGCCGGCTCCCAGGTGCTTGCCGGTGCGCTCCAGGTATTCCAGCCGTTTCGCGCGCAGGTAGGCGTGCATCTCCGGGGTTTCCCAGTGGCCTTCCGTCGCCCAGATGGCGGGGTCTTGCGGGCGCTTGACGCGGATACCGATGCGGCGGTAGCTCTTTTCGACGGCGATGGCGCCGCCGGCAGTATCGGCATACAACGCCGTATCTCGCCCCCAGTTGTGCAGGGTGTAGCGGCGGAGGAGGACGGCAAGCTGCTCGACATCGGCGGCGAAGCGGAGCAGCGGGACGCGACCAATGGGCCAGGTGTCTTCGATAGGCTCATCCAGCCACACGCCGCAGGAGCCGCCGCCCAGATAAGCCAGCCCCATTTCGTTGCCGATGCCCCACTCCTCGATATAGCCGGTACGCGGCTTGCGGAGGAGGGCGGTCGCGCGGCGTGGTTTTCGCTGGCGCAGGCCGGCGAAGGGTCTCACCGGCAGGTGACGATATCCGTCAGGTTTCGACGGCGGCGCGGAATCGAGATTCTGGCCGCCGATGACGCCGTCCGGGCCTACCATGACGAAACCGGAGCAATGGCCGGGGCCGCGGTCGAGCTGATAGAGGTGGTAATAGCGGTCGATTTCTTCCCGGAAGAGGGCATAGCTGTAGACCGCCGCTTCCTCCAGTGAACAATCCGCGCCTTTTGCCAGCCCGCGCAGGTAGTCGAAGCGCTCCGGATAAATATCCTCCAGCTCAGGGTAATGGGCATAATCGGGAGGGGTTTGCAGGCGCGCCATCACATACCGCGCCAGTTCGACATGGTCCATTTCACCAAGGGAATCCCACAAGTGCTCGCCACCGAGCAGGGCAGCGGCGCGGCGGCGAATTTCTTCACGGCCGAGCGTCTTGCCATCGGCGCACCCGTCTTCATAGGGGATCAGGGGAATGATGTCAGGATAAGAAGTCATTGACATATCTTTCACTAACGCGGGCTTAAGCCATGTTATCGTACACGCAAGGCTTACCGCGAAGCTTTTGCTTTGAATTCGATGCCCATCGGCTCATGCTCGATGTTGCGGGCGTAGTCGAGGGAGCCGGCTTTCAACTCGGCGGGCCGGTAAAGGCAGCCGCCGCGGACGGTGGCAACGATGTCGGGATGAGCGGTCAGTGTCATGGTCGGGTCGCCGGCCACCAGCATGAGGTCGGCCACGGCGCCGGGGCGCAGCCGTCCGCGATCGGGAAGGCGCAGGCGTTTGGCGGCATCAGCGGTCGCCGCGCGCAAAGCATCAGCCGGCTTCATGCCGCACTCCACCAGCAGCTCCATCTCGCGCCAGAGGCTCTGGCCGGGGAGCAGCAGGCCCCACGGCTCGTCGGTGCCGGTAAGGATAGACGCCTTTCGCTCGATGAGCAATGCAAGAAAGGCATACGCATTGCGGCAGGCGCGGCCCCACACCTCGGCGGCGTCCGGATCGTAATGTTGGCCGGACACCGCGCGCAGCCAGGTCAGGTTTTTCTCCGGCAAATAAGGTTCCTCCGCGGGCTCGGGGCGGCCTACACGGCGCATATGCCAGGCAAAATCCCAGTAAAACAACGTGGGGGTGGTAATGATGCCGGAAGCGGCAATGTGGTCGGCCAGTTGCGGCAGGCGGGCGCTCTCACGCGGGAAATCCTCGTGACCCCACACTCCCAGCCAGCCAGGTGGACGCCCGGGCCAGAGCGCGTCGAGCAGTCCGTCCAGGTGAAAGAACTCCTCCACTCCGGCATCGAGGGCACCCGGCAGGTCGAAGGTGTGCATCATGACGGGCAGGTCGGCAGCACGCGCCGCATCCACCATAGCGGGCAACCAGGCCGACGCCAGCCCAACATAGAGCTTGATGCCATTCACCCCCAGCGCGGCAGTCTCCGCCACCGCGCGGCGGGCGGACTCTTCGTCCACGCATGGTCTGCACATGCCCCAGGATGGATTTGGACCATCAAGTATCGGACCCACGCATGAGATATGCGGCCACGGGTGGTTCCGCGCCTCCACCTGCCGCGCCAGAATCCATTCCGGGTAATTCCCTACATCGCGCACCGTTGTAACGCCGTGCGCCAGGTAGAGCGGCCCTTGCCAGGCGCCGAAATGCACGTGCACGTCGATCAATCCCGGCAGCACCGTACCGCCCGGCGCCGTCACTGCCGGCATCTCCGGCGGCAGCTTACTTAACGGCGCCACTTCGGCAATTCGTTCACCGTCAATTATCAGCGCCGTCTGTTCCAGCACTCGTTCGCCGTCGAATAACCGCTCGGCGTAACACGCCCACCGCTCGTCGAATCGCTGACCGTTTTCCATTTGGGCAACCTCAGGAGAACTGTAGCACCTGGCGGGGGATGCGTAAAGGTGGGGAGTGGAAGAGTGGAAGAATGGAAGAGTGGGAGAGGGGGGCGATTCGTTTTTGCGTAAGGTCTCACCTCTCAGATCATCTTTGGCTCATCCGCCAGCAGGGCGGGCGGGGGTTGGCCTTTACCACGAAGGCGGCAGAGGTCGCCTTCTGGTCCGGAGATCAATTCCTCGATGTGCGCCATTGCTTCAACCTGCCCACCATTACGGGCAATGTAGCGGATGGGCAGATCCTCGTCGAGGATTTCGGCGTCGATCAGCCGGTTGAGCGCCTCCCGGTCCTCGATACCAAGGTCGATGAACCATTCATCGCCGCTCCGCCCGCCTTTGCCGCGATGCAGCAGCGGGAGGATGTCGTCGCCGTCCTGCGAGCGGTCGAGGATCAGGATGTCGTTTTCCAGGGTGATCATGTAATCGTACCTTTTATCTTGCCTTTGTCATGCCGACTTCGGCAATCCCAATACCTCTTTTACTACCTGATTAGCTTCAAGATGGAATGCTTGCATTGGCATAGGATTTGGGATGATATCGCCGTCCTCTACCAGGACACTTAAATAGCCTCCCAGGGCGTCCTGTACCATCCGATAGGCCTCTTCTACAGTATCACCACAGGTTACGCATCCCGGCAGGTCGGGAAACTCGACGGAAACTCCGTCCTCTTCGCAGGTGAAGATGGCTGGATATACATAAAAATCCGGCATGTCGCTATCCTCGCATCAGGTACTAAAGCGGGGTTCGCCCGCAACCCAACAACTTGTTTTTATCGCAGTTCCTACGATTTCAGGTACTAAAGCGGGGTTCGCCCGCAACCCAACAACTTGTTTTTATCGCAGTTCCTACGATTTCAGGTACTATAACATGCGTCCATTGATAGCTACAATCACTGTGAAAACATCCAGGATAGCAAATCATTCTCACGCAATACCTTCCCCAGGCAAGTATGGAAGGTGAAGCGGTATTCGGTATAACGCACCGGGCAGCCGGCTTTCCGCATGGCCGCAGCCATCTCGCGCGATTCACTCACCGGCACCCGGTTGTCCCACGCGCCGTGAAAGGCCCAGACCGGGGTATGGCGCAGGCGCGGAGCTGTCCACGGAGAGGAGAAACCGGCGACCGGGATGGCAGCGGCATAATATCCCGGATGACGCGCAATCATCTCCCACACACCGGACGCGCCCATGGAAAAGCCGACCAGGTAGATGCGAGCAGGATCGATTGGGTATTGCTTTTCCAGCGCAAGGATGAGCGCATGCGTCATGCGCAACGGCTCGCTTTCCGCCTCGAAGACATACCGGCGCTCACCCGCCAAATTGTTTTCGGCCCAAACGTAATCCGGCGGGCACTGCGGCACCAATACGAAGCATGGATAAGCGCGGCGGTGTTGCAGATGCAGGAAATATCCTCCGATTTTGGCAAGCGGTCGCCGATTATCCATGCCGATTTCGCCGGAGCCGTGGAGGAAGACGACCAATGGATATTTTTGCCTTGACTCCATGTGTAATGGTGTAAGAAAACGATATTGTAGGGTGACGCCGCCATCGATCATGCGATGTGCGCTGAAATATCTATCGGGATCAGGTGCCAGCAGGCGGATGATCATGATCGCAAGGAGGGAAGCGAGCACAAGTGCCAGCAATGCGACACGCACCCGGCGTAAAAGGCGACCGATTCCTCTCAATATATGCATTTAGCCATTATACCCGGCGATTAATCGGGTGGAAAGAAAATTGATGATTATGCCGACCATCCTTCCAGCGCCGCCACCAGTTCCCGGCAAAAATCGGGGATATCTTCGACTACGCGGCCCCAGACTAGGTTGCCGTCGCGGAAGGCGGGTTCGTCGCGCCAGCGGGCGCCGGCATTGATGAGGTCGTCCTTGATGCCTTCGCTGCCGGTAGCATCGTGTTCCTTGACGATGCCGGCGCTGATGCCGACCAGCCCCGCATGGCAGATCATGCCGATGATTTTACCGGCGTCATGTATCTCCCTGACGAAGCGCTTGACGATTTCCGGGCGGCGCAGCTTGTCCGGCGCCCAGCCGCCGGGGATGACCAGCGCGTCGAAATCGGCGGCGGAGATATCATCAGCGCCTTTCTCCGCGGTAGCGGACAGGCCGGTTTTACCGGTATAGGTTTCTTCCGCTTTCAGCCCTACCACCGTGACCGAGGCTCCCTCCTCGCGCAGGCGCATCAGGGGCACCCAGAATTCCAGGTCTTCGAAGCCGGGGCCGACCAGGTAAGCGATTTTCATGTTTTTCAAGCGCATTGGCCATACCTCCTGGGTTATTGTAACGGAAGATGAAGCGGGCGTGTGTCTTGGGTGGAGAACGTATTAAGGTAAGGTTTGCCTGGCAACGACGCCACTCCGCCGCGTCTGCGTGGCTGACTACGAACGGGTTTGGCTGTTAGCGGATTACAGCTCCACCGGTTTGCCGGCACACAGGGATTCCATTTCGGCCTGAATGAGGCGGATGGTTTCGCGGGCGTCGAAGGCAGAAACGACAGCAGGTTGAATATTTCGCTCGACACAGTCGAGGAAACAGGCGATCTCGCGGCTGTAACCAGTGCCGGCGGGTAGCTCCGGGGCATAAGGTTGGGCGCCTTCGGGGTAGACGGTGAGGGGAGCGCGGGCAGTGTCCCACTCGACGGTGGCGTCTTCCAGGTGAACGAGAAAATTCATGCGGAAGGGGAAGCACTTCGGATAACAGTTGCCGCCTTCGGCGAGGATCAACCCGGGCGTATCGTAGATATACTCGGCAATCAACTGCGAGATGCCATGCTCGTCTTGAAGGCCGGTGGCAAAAACCTTGCGCGGCATCCCAAGCAGGTAGGCGACGAAATCGGCATCGTGAATGTGCAGGTCGAAGATGCTGCCGCCGCTGCGCCCCGGATCGAGCATCCAGTCGCCTTCCGACCAGTCGGGCAGCGGAGACAGGCGGCGGAAATTAGCGTAGGTGACCTTGCCGTATTGCCCGCCGTTCACCAACTCCTTGAGCACGGCATATTCAGGCCAAAAACGGATACAGTGGGCGATCATCAGGATACGGCCTGATTCTTCGGCAGCGGCGATCATGCGGTCGCAATCAGCCACGGTAAGGGCCATCGGCTTCTCACAGAGCACGTGCTTGTCTGCCCGGAGGGCGGCAACGGCCACTTCGGCATGCAGGTCGGTAGGCAGGCAGATATCCACCGCCTGCACCTCCGGGTCGCGCAGCAGCTCGCGGTAATCTGTGTAGAGATTGGCATCGCCGGTTGCGGTATCGCCATCGCCAAGGTTGATGGTAATGCCCCCGGCCGTGCCGGCGGCGCGGGCCGGATCGCGGTCGCAGCGGGCGATGATACGGACATTCTCCAGCGTACCGTAAGCGGCAACGTGGGCTCCGGCAATGCCGCCCAGGCCGATGATGCCGATGTTTATCATGCGAGCCTCCAGTTCAAAGTTCAGAGTTCAAAGTATCTTCACGAGTTCCAGGTTCAGTTCCGAGTTCATGGGTCGGAGTCTGGAGTATAAATTTACGGATTTTATGATTGTAGAGCAAGAATGAGAGCAAGAGCAAGAGCAAAAATGGTGAATGGCAGGGAAATATGGGATCAGTTTGCATGCGGGGAAGGGAGGGGGGCGGTTACGTTTATTCTTCAGCGTGGTATACTGGAAGTGCAACCAGGCATGCCCGTAGGGCGTATAGAGGAATGAATAAGGAGAGGAAAATGCGGATAATCAGCCTGTTACTTTCTCTGGCAGTGTTAGTTTTGCTATCGCTGCCGGTTTTGGCGGAGTCGCCTCCACCGACGACGACCAAGGCAGAGGAGGAACTGGGTGCAAAGACGGCAGAGCGTATCGAAAAGGAATATAAGCTGGTAGAGGATGAGGCAGAACTCAAGCGCCTGAACGAAATAGCCGCCGCCATCGCCACCGTCACCCAGCGCCCGCAGGTGACATACACGGTGAAGATCCTCGATACCGGGCAGTTGAACGCCATGGCCATCCCTGGGGGCACCATTTACGTGACAAAGGGACTGTTGAACGCGGTAGAGAGCGACGACGAATTGGCAGGGGTAATTGCTCACGAAATCGCGCACAATTCGCTTTGCCACGCGGAAAAGATGATGAAACGGGAGGCGCGAGCCGGACTTGTGCAGCTCGCTACCATCATCACAGCCGTTTATTCCTCGCGGAACGGCGATGTCAGCACCGGTGAAGTGCTGACGATGAGCGAGCTGGTTAAGCGCGCGCTGTTGAACGGTTATAACGTGGAGTTGGAGATCGAGGCAGACGCAAACGCCATTGATTATCTACACAAACTGGAGACATACAATCCCATCGGACTATACTCCGTCATTTTGGGCTTCGAGCAGATGGAGCGGCACAGCCCCCAGATCAATATGGGGTATCTCAAGACACACCCATATTCCGATGAGCGTAAGGAACTGCTGAAGAATAAGCTGAATAAACTGGGCATCTCGATCAACCTGTGGCAGGTGGTGAATTTTCGCGCGAAGGTAGAAGCGCCGGCGGAAGGGGAGTCCGGTTATACCATACGGTTGGGAGAGGTTGAGCTGATTACCTTAAGCGAACCCGACGGAGAGCGAGACGCAAAAACGCGCGCGGAGAACACCGCCACCGCTATCAACCGAAGCTTGCAACGCGATTACATTCAACTCTTCGATATAGAAGTGGCAAAGATCGACGGTAAAACACTGCTGCGCATTCGTCGCGTCCCTGTTCTCACCCTGACCGATGCCGACGCCATCGCAGCCGGCCTTAGCGTGGACGCACTCGGCTCCCTCACCCTTCAACGTGCCCGCAGCGCTATCTGGCAGGAAGTTGTGAAGCGGGAAGGGTAGGAAGAAGTGGCGAGTATCCGGTTAACTGACGGTGGAATGATCTAGATAAGCTTAACGATCACAAGCGTACTCGCACTTGTCACTCACCACTTTCAATTGGCCAGGGGACGGTTACTTTTTTGGTCATGCCGCCGTCCACGAGAAGATGTTCGCCGGTGATGAAGGAGGCGGCAGGGGAGGCGAGGTAGGCGACGGCGGCGGCGATATCTTCAGGTTTACCTATACGGCCCGCGGGATGCTGGTTATGGCGGTAAGCCGGATAATCATTAATATGGCGGCGGCGGCTCTTTGCCCATGGGTAGCTATCCACAAGTCCAGGTGAAATGCAGTTCACGCGGATCTCCGGGCATAAACTGACTGCAAGCGCATTAGTGAGCGCGACGATGCCGCCTTTGCTGGAAGCATAGGCTTCCGCGTTGGCGTGCAGACCGGTGACGGAGTGGACAGAGGCAATGCTGATAATGCTACCGTGGCAGGCGCGCAGGTAAGGCTCGGCATATTTAGTAGTAAGGAAGATGCTGGTCAGGTTCACCGCCAGCACGCGGTTCCACTGGGCGAAATCCATTTCAGTCACCTTCATCCAGCAAGTGGTAAAGGCGTTGTTCACCACTAGATCGATTCCTCCGAAACGGCACACCGATTCGGCGAGGGCACGCACCACCTGTCCTTCGTCCGCCACATCGGTGGGCTGAAAGGAGATCGGACCCAACGCAGCCATCTCCTCTTCCACTTCGTTCCCTGCTTCATTATCAATGTCGGCCACTGTCACCGCCCAGCCTTCGCTTAGCAAGCGATGGGCCGTTGCCTTGCCGATACCTTGAGCTCCACCAGTGATGAATGCGCATTTCAGCTTACCCATTGCGACCCCCCGCTCATTCTTCGGAATTGCGAAGGAAAATCCTTCTGGTGAAAGTCCGAGTATGGCTGGGGTGTTGAAAAAGTACCATTTTATGCGAAATCCAGGCATTTTTTACGTTCACCGAAATAACCGAAAAGGACTTTTTAACACCTCGAGGGTTCCCCTTGGATGGTTATCCTGACTTCTTCTTCAGCTCGGGCACAGGTTGCCGGTCATGGAGCAGGTGTTTTAGTGCAGCCAGGTCGCCGCGGAGGAGGAGGCGGGGGCCGGCATAGGCCATGACTTCCTTGATGCGCTGCCGTTCGACCGGGCGGTAGCAATGGATGGGGCAGTGGCGGCAGGTCGGCTTCTCCTCGCCATACGGGCAGCGGGCAATGCGCCTGGCTACGTAATCGAGCAGCGCCGCGCATTCGCCACACAGCTCGTTATGGGCGCCATGCTGATCCGAACAGGTCAGCCGCACCATCTTCGTTACCAGTTCGAACTCCTTTTGCTGCTTCTCGGTCAGATTGTAACTCATACCGCTACTATATCACTCATTCACGCTCAATACTATGATTTTTCTCATAAATACTCAATGATGACCGGTCAACTACTGGAAGACGGGATTTATGGGAGCAGCCTAACAGGTTGGACGGAACCGGGGGAAAAACAGCGATTTTCAGTTAAAATAGGTTTAAAATGTATGTATATTGGGTATATAAAGAACAGAAGACAGACAGGCAGGCGGGCGGTCAGCGATAAGAGTTGACCGCAGGCCGGAGACTTCCTCGATGCCATAGCCTTTTCCCAACACCATGCCACTGATATGCCGCGCCTAAAACCGGGCATGTGATTGGTTTGGGGGGAAAAATGGCGATGTGTTGAATAAACAGGTTTAATATTCCTAAAAAGTGGGTATATAGTGAGCATAAGGCCAGCGGGGGTGGGACCCTGCCGTAGAACCGATGGCTTCCTCTACACGATATGCCAGCAATGCGCACCCCTAAAGGTATGCGATACAAGCACTTCATGAATGGCCCAGGCTATCGGCCTGATGCATACACGTACTCCTGAGAACCGTCCCGAACCGAGTGAGATCACAACTTCCCAAATCTACATAAGGCGGCTGCGCCGCAACCAAAGACAAAATCTGCGCCTGGTGGCGAGAAAACGCAGATTAGTAATATAAGGGGATACTTCATGCCTATTCAACTGAACGACGATGAGGCACGGGTGCTGGCGGACGTGCTGGTAGACGCGCTGACGCAGGCGGAGGCAGACCGCGGGGAGTATATCGAGCAGCTCAACGACAATCGGGCGCTGTTCAAAAACGTGCAGGAGCGGGCCGACGCGCCGTTCGCGGGGGCGTGCAACCTGCATGTACCTCTGCTTCGCTACACATCGAACGCGCTGGCGGCGCGGCAAGTACGGGCGCTGCTGGGAACCTTACCATACATTTTCGTAGAGGGGCGGTCGCCACGCGGGTTGGAACTGGCGGTGGAAGTCGAAAGTTTCCTTACCGAGCAATTTCGCCGGCAACTCCATTTCCGCGACATCTGGCGCCCGGTGATTCAGGAAGCGAATGACGACGGCTGCAGTGTAACCTACTACCGCTGGAGGATGCGGGAAGAGAAGAAGCTTCATTACGTGGCGGCGCGGGAGACGGTGACGGACCCGGAAACGGGCGAAGTGCTCGAGCAGGCAGGCCAGGTGTCGCAGAAGCGATTGCCGGTGATTACCTACGACGGACCGGACATCATGCGGCTGCCCATCGATTACGTGGGCACTTACCCTGCGGCAATGGGGGACATTCAAGAATCGCAAGGCGTCTACGTGCGCATGACGGAGACGGGGAACGATCTGCTCTGCAAGCAGCAAGCCGGCGATTACTCGCGGCGGGCGGTGGAGCGGCTGCGCAACTGGTCGGCAAAGGGCAACACCGGGCAGATGCGGAGATCGGACGAAGAGAATGCCGGTATCGGATTGTCCGACGCGAGCGTCAATGTAGACCGCTCATTTCACAACACTCCTTTCGAAATCACCGAGTGGTACTGGCGCTATCCCCGCGTGAAAGGTGAACCGGCGGAAGACTGGCTCATCACGCTACATGCAGACAGCCGCACAGTATTGCGCGCCATCCCGAATCCGTGGGGGCACGGCAAGCGGCCCATCGTGGTCAGCCGCATCCTGCCGGCAAAATACGGCATCATCGGCACCTCGGTTGCCGATATGTCCGGCAACACGCAGAAGTTCATCACCCTGCTCATGCGGCTGATGGTTGACGGCATAACCTGGCGGACCAATCCCGCCTGGGCGTTCGGCGCCGGCATTACGCCGGACGAGTTCAAGAAGCTGCTGGAAAATCTAGCGCCGGGCTACAAATTCCGCACCAATTCAGAAGACCTGGCGAAGGCCATCCAGCAATTCGGCGAGGTAGGGGTGGACCCGCAGGCGGTGATTCCGATTATCGAGATGCTGCGGTCGTATGACGAACGGGCTTTGCTGGCAGACTTGTTTCATGGCAAGCAAAGCCGGTCGGGGATAACGGCCACGGAAGTCGAGCAGATGCTGAACGAAGGTCAAGAGATCATCCTCGACATGACGGACACGCTGGCGGAGTCGATGCGGCAGGCGGCGGAGTTCATCCTGGAGCTCGATTACCAGTTCGCCACCCACGAGAGCATCGAGGAGCTGTGGCAAGTGGTAAATCCGCAGAGCCAGGCGCCGCCTTATATCGCGCTGGCGGAGACTTACGACCTGGAGGCGGCAGGTACGCGGCAGACGAGCAACGCGGCATTGAAGCGACAACGAGCGGTAGAGCTTTTTACCGCGCTCAAGGACGATCCCTTCGTAAACGCAGATCCCAACGGCAGGCGACAATACGCGTTGCGCAAGCTGCTGGTGACGGATGGGTTCGGCCAACGGGCGCCACAGGCACTGATAGGCCGCGAGGAGGAGGCGCGGATGGTGCCCATGGTACAGCGCGCGGCGGATATGGTGGCGCAAGCGGCGCAAGTGATGGCCGGTATGGGAGGCGACAATGAGCAGAACGATGCTGCTACAGGAGCAGCAGGACTGGGTGGAGCTGCAGCAGTGCCGAGGTTGGACGCGGTTGCAGGCGCAGATGGAGGGATTGCAGGGGAGTGACCGCGAGGCACTGGAGACAATGTCGCCGGACAACGTCGCCCTTCCACGGGCACAAGGCCGGCTAGAGGGGCGGAGGCAGGCGCTTAATTATCCGGCACTGCGGGTGGCGGATCTGGTGGCGGCACTGAGGGAGAGTGGCTAGTGGTGTATGGCGAGTGAAATTTAACTATGAATCGCCATTTTCGAAAGGAGCCGATTTTGACGAATGAATACGAGGAAGCTTTACCGGAAGGGAGCGAGACAGCCGCAGAGGGGGCGACAACCAACCTGCCGGAAGATGGGAATCTCGACGAAAGACCGGTGGCAAGGCAACCTGACGAGGAACTGACATACAGGGAACGTTATGAGGAGCTGCGAGGGGTGATGGAGCGGCAGGTGAACGAGCTGGAGGATCTGCGCAAGCGCGCCGAGGAGCTGGAGCAGTCGATTGCGGAGGAGGAGAAACCGGATGTAGAGAAGGCGGATTCACTCGCGGAGACAGTGCAGTCATGGGCAGACGAATATTACCGGGAGTATTTGGCCCTGGGCTTCAGTGAAGAGGAAGCAAGGGAGCGGGCGAGGCGCAAAGCGTATACGGAGCATGGCCGGGTGACGGAGTTGGCGGAGCGCATCGCGGCGGAAAAATACGGGAACCTGGCGCCGTTAGTAGAGATGGCGGCTGGACCGCGTGTGCTGAAGGAAGCGGTAGAGCAGGTATACGCCGCCATCCCGACAGACAGCATCAGTCCCGACGAAGTACTGGAGGAGATGATCCGCCAGTACCCCATCAGTGAATTTGCCAAAATTCCGGTGGAACACCAGCCGATGCTGGTCGCGCTGGCGCGCGATTTGATGATCGGGCGGCGTTATCGCGAGGGGCAGTTGAGTCCAGTCCGCCCTCACCCAGCGCCGGCTCCGAATACCGGCCCGAGCGGCGCCATGCAAAGGCGCGGAGGCATCAGTCCTGCCCATGCCCAGCGCATTTCCCAGTGGCGGCGGGTGATGGGGAAGACCGGTGACGGGGTTTCCGACGAGCAGGTGCTGGCGCGGATCAGGGAATACGAGCGAGAGGGGCGGCAATAGGGGGGAGTAGCCAGTGGCGAGTGTCATTTCATCCGAAAAGCTTTCCTACTGACTCACCAATCGCAGTAATTCCTGACCTTGTTTATAACCGGTGAGGCTCCCGCACCCTTCCAGACTGAGAATCGCGATCTTTACCTTAAGGAGATTATATGACAAACATGACATCCGCCCCGAAGATTACCGATATGGCGGTCGAGACAATACCGCTTCCGAAGCTGCCGGATCAGTATGTCGCGCCGGCACAGCAGGCGATGCTGCTGGTGGAGACGCTCCCCGGTTACCATGCTTCGCTCTGGAACGACAACGACCTGGGATTCGCCCGCATGAAGGCGGCGGGGGTACTGCCGGCAAACGCGGAGTGCCCGTTCATTCCCGAGGGCGAACGCAAGCGGCTGCGCGCGGGTTTTCACCACGGCTTCTTGTGCCTGGGCGACCTGGTGGTCGGCATCGAGACCGAGAACCACTATCGCGAGCGACAGGCGGTCATGGTGGAAGCGCCCGCACGAGAACAATTGAAGCACCTGCCGGTAGCGCCGGACGGCGCGATGAGAGGTGAAGCCACTTATGCGCAGACAACGCGCGCGGGAGTGGCGCCGGTGATGAGAGACAGTGGCTAGCGGTTTGTGGCAAGTGGTGGGTGGTGGGTCGCGGTAGAAATGAGAAGGAGAAAACAGATGGCAAAGTTTGTTTATGCATTCCGCAATATCTTCGGCGGGGTGGTTCCCGTGGTGAAGATGACGGCGGGAGACGCGATTTCGAGCGGCTACGGTGTGCCGGTAGCGCTTTCAGGCGGACAGTGCGTGGATGCGGGAGATAATCCCGCGGCGCTGTATGGCTGGGCGCTGCTGGGTGAGGACGCGGCGGCGGCTGACACTATCGACGTAGTGCCGGGTTATCCGGGCATCCAGGCATTGATGGCGGAGTCGGGAACCTACGCCGACGCCCGGGTGGAAGACCTGGTCAGTCTGGACAAGGATGGCGACGGCATTTACACCGTCAATATGGACGGCTATACCGGCGAGAACAAAACGGTGAAAGTCAAGGAACGCTTTACCGACGTGAACGGCAACGCGCGCGTTTGGGTGGAAGCGGCGTATAACACCAGCCAGGCGCTGAATGAAGAAAGCGAGCTGTGACGGCGCTCCGATAAGGTATGTGCTTATCAAAAATTCCGTTTGAGTTAGTGTAAGGAGGAAAATCCATGTCCACGACTTATGCATCCCTTCCGGTCGGGGTATTCACCAGGACCCTGAAGGATGTGTTTCTCAACGAGGCGGGCAAAATCGCCAATTACATCGACAAGCTGTATGACGTGACGCGCACCGACCTGATCCAGAATACCTACCAGAGCTTCGCGGGGCTGGGTCCGGCGAATACCTGGACGGGCGAGGAGACGATCAGCTACGACACCATACAGGCACGCTACCAGACGATCATCACGCAGATATTCTACCGCAAGGGCGTGAAGATCACCTGGAAGATGAAGAAATATGAACAATACGGCCTGATGCGCGATATGATCAGCTCGCTCGCGCGCGCCATGGCGCAGACGAAGCAAATCTACGCGATATCGTTCTTCAACCAACAGCTCGCCGGCGGTGTTACCAATACACCGTGGAACGCGACGGAAGGCAAGTTCCTGTTCGACACCGGCCACCCGCTGGCCAACGGCGGTACATACGATAACCTGATTCTGGGTGCGCTGTCGGTGACCACGCTGCAGACCGCCATCGCCACGCTGTTCAAGACCCCGGATGATCAGGGCAACGTGATGGGCATACGTCCCGTGCGTTTATGGGTGGCGCCGGACGGTTATGCGAACGCTGTCGAGGTGGTGAACAAGGGCGTGGGCCTGCGCTCCGATACCGAGAAGAACACGAAGAACTTCTTCGACGAGTACGGCATCGAGGTGACGGCGTGCGAATACCTGACCGACACCGACGGCTGGTTCCTGCAGGGCGACTATAACAAGGCCATCTGCGAGATCAGCGCCGACCTGGAGCAGTCGCAGTGGACCGACAACGACGACAAGAGCACCATCCACGACGCCATCTTCGCGCTCAACGTGGGTGCGCTCGACTGGCGGGGCTGGGTCGGGTCGCAGGGAGCGTAAGGGAGAGTTCCTAGCTCCAGGTTCGAAGTTCCAGGTTTGGAGTTCGAAGTTCGGATTGCGACAAAAAGTTGAGACAGGATGGGTTTGGTTCGGGACAAGCGGTGTGGCATCCCGATAGATCGGGACATGCCGGTGAAACCGCCTCCCGGCCCGGAGGCGCGACAGCGCCTGAGACGCGGCCCCCGCTCCTGAAGCGGGGGTGGGGACCGCGCTTCCGCTCGTTACCATAGTTACGTATCTGCCGCGAGCTTTCCCCACAGTGACAAAGGAGCTGATATGGCACCTACACCATGGACTCGCGCGCAGTTGCAGGCGCGGGTGTTTGCGGACCTGGGACAGCAGGATTCCGAGGATAACGAATTGCTGACGGCGATGCAGGCACAGGAGGCGCTGGCAATTGCGGAGGCACAATTCGCGCATGATGCGCGGGCGCTGCGACGGACAGCAACGCTGACGGCGGCGAGCGGGCAGGCGGAATACACGGCGCCGGAGGATCTGTTCGCCATTGTGGACGTCACTCGCGCGGGTGATTCCACGCCATTGCGGACGACGGATGAGGCAAATCTGGCGAAAAGCGACGCGGGATACCGGCAGGAGGCGGCAGGCAGTCCACAATACTGGTATCCGATTCGTCCGGGTCGTTTTGGCCTATACCCTCCGCCGGACGGCACGGTGGCCACGCTCAGCGTGGATGGGTACTGCGTGCCTTTCAGCGTGGGCGGAAGCATAGCCGGCGCTGCACGCAATGAGAGCACGGTGACGGTGACCACCTCCTCCCCCCATGGGCTGCGGGCAGGCGACGGGATAAACATCAGCAACTGCGCGGAAGATGAGTATAACGGCGCGTGGACGGTGGCATCGGTGCCTTCCATCACCACCTTTACCTTCACGCACGCCGCCGGCGGCGAAGCAGCGGAGGGAGGTTATATCAACTACGTGGGCGGATGCCTTCCGATGCTGAACGATACCGACATCCCGCCTTACCCGCTGACTTACCGTCCGGCGCTGGCCTTCTATGCTGTCTACTGGCTTTCCCGCCTGCAGCTCAACGGCGATCCACAAGCACCGGATACCGGCAAGGCTGCCTTTATCGCTTATGTGGAGCTGGTAAGGCAGTATCTGGGGGAGACGGCGGGGTAGTTTTTAGTTTTTAGTTGTTGGGAGTTATGGGAGTCGTGGGATGTGATGGTAGGGAGGGGATGAGTACGAGGATGCCTGGGGGAGACTTACATGGTTAATGACAAAACAATCGGCATTACGGATTTTTCACCTGGATTGATGACGAATCGGGACGCAAGGGCGCTGCCGGCGGGAGGAGCGCAAATCTGCCGAGATGTCACCACCGATCGGGGCGATCTGCGGATCAGACCCGGCCGAGTGACGTTCGGAACGGCGGCGGAAGGAACTACCCAGGGATTCCGAACGCTGTGCGAGTTTTTTGTGGCGGGGCATGATCCGGAATGGCGGTTAGTGGGCGTATCCGGCGAGCGCATCTACTGGTGCGGGGCGGATGGGACGTTCACGGAGATCGACGCTTCAATTACGGTGCACGCTACCAATCCGGTGCGCATGGCACAATACGGCGACAGGTTGTATATCGTTGATGGATACAACGACGTGCGTGAGCTGAATGCGGACGGGCGCTTCATCACGCTGGAAGAGTTCCCCTCCCCGATAGTTCCGCCGATGTTGAACACCACCACGGAAGATCTGCCCATCGATCCCGCCGATCAGACGACCTGCCGCGGCGGCGACGGGCAGTGGCTGCGTTACGGCGGCCAGGTGCCGTATCCGCCGCCGATCAATAAGAATCAGTGGTATCCGCGGGCCGATCCCACCGAGCCGTCTACCGTGGAGGTTACCGGCATCTACGCCCGCGCGGTTACCGGCAACGCTTATGCGGGCAAAACGTCGTCGATGTCGCTCTACATAAGGAAAGGCACCAGTCCGGGAACGACGATGGACTGCGGGGACGTGTGGGTATGCCGGAAGCACGAGAACCCACCGAACCCCGAGCTGCCGGCCTGCTGGGACCTGCAGGAGGCGACAATCATCTCCTTCGCGGTTCGCACCACCACGGGGGTAACGACGACTTTTCCGTCGGCGATGGACTTGATGCTGGGCGAAGAGGACGACGTAGACACCTGGCAGGCGATAGCTGTCACGGAAGGTTACGACGAATCCGACGACGAGAAAACGCTCATCACACTGGCGGAGATGACGAACGATACCTGGTACTGCTTCGAGGTGGATATCACCGGATTGTCGCAAGCGCAGAGGGATGCGGTGCGCTATATCGGCTTCCGCTTCACGGGGTTGCAGCTTTCACACGATGATACCGAGAACGCGGCCATCATTCATTTCTCGCCGATCACGGCGAACATCTCCAGCGCCACCTTCACCGCGGGTACTTACGAATTCACCTACACGCTTTACAACAGCGATACGGAAGAGGAGAGCGGGGAATATATAAACGCAGCCGATCTGGAGCATCCCTATCCTTCGCTGGCCATCAACACTATCATCCCGCAGGCGATCAACGCGGTCTGCACCCGAGACATCGGTCATTCCGCTTCCACCGCGTATCTTTACGCGCGCGGCGGATCATCCGGCGTATGGCGCCGGGTGGGGGAAGGCGCCTTCACCGGCGACGATTCCGAGGCGCGCTGGGCAACCATCAGTTGGACGGGAGAGTATTCGGAGTTCGAGCTGCTGCCGGAATACGTGGGCAAACCGCCGGCCGGAACGACGATGCTGTGCACGTGGCGCAATCGCATGGTTTATGTTGCGCAGCTCCCCATGGGCAAGTGGAAGGCGCAGACCGAATACGACGCCGGAGAGATACTCAAGCCGACCGCACGAAACGGTTACGAGTATGCCTGCACGGCGAGCGGGGTTTCCGGCGTAGCGGAACCCGACTGGCCCACGACACCAGGCGAAATGGTGGCGGATAACGAAGTCACCTGGCGCTGTCAGGAGGCGGGAGCGCGCGATGTGCTCTACTTCTCGAATTTCGGCGACCCGGCGCACGTGCCCGTGGCGCCTACGGCGCTGCAGCAGGTGCCTGCCACCTATGGCGGATGGGCCGATCTGGAGCGGTGGGGGAACGACGTGACCGGGCTTGCCGCCTATGGCCCGGCATTGGTGGCATTCAAACGACAGGGCATCTGGTTGTGCCAGGGCGATCCGGGCGATGTTTCCTTCCGCATCGACGAGCTTGAACGCCGGGAGGGATGCCTGTCGCAGGAGAGCATCGCGCAGACGGAAGGCAAGCTGATCTGGCAGACGCGAGATAAGATTCTGGCGCTGTCCGGCACGAATATAGTCGATATCAGCGAGGCTATCGCTCCCACGGTAGCGGGCTACAGCGCGGCGCGGCAGGAGGCCGCCTTCGCGGTCTACAACCCGCAAACGAGACGATATATGCTCGTATACCCCAGCGGTAATTACGGCGTTGCCCCAAACAGCGAGGCACTGGTGCTGCAGTTGAAAACTGGCGGCACCGCAAGCTCGACGTGGGCTTGGACGCAATTCACCGCGCAACCGGGCGGTTGTGGACTTTACACACGGCGCGCGGAAACGCCGGGCGTCTACCTGGCCGATCTTTACGGCGCTGAAGGGCACGGAAAGGTATTTCTAGTGAGCGCCGCGGCGATTACCGACGCCGTCAATCACGGCGACGCCGTGGCGATTGAGTGGCGGTGGGTAAGCGGGGAGATCGTCCCCTTTGCCGGCGCGTACCTTCAAGTCACCAGAATGCGCGGCCAAGTCATCGTCGCCGAAAGCAGCGGAGATTACACGCTGTCCTGTACGCTGTGGCTGAACAACAGCAATGACCGGACAATGAGCCGCAATCTCACCATGACGAGGAAAACGACGCTGGGCAGTACATCACAGGCAAACGGAGTAGTGGATTGGACGCTCGCGCCACATGGTGAATGCGAGAGTTTTGCACTGAAACTGGGGCGTAACGACGGCAACCTGGTAGCGGTGCGCGCGGTGTCCATTATATGCGCCGCCCGGCAGCCGGTGCGAGGAAGGGCGGTGTCGCGTGCTTAATCGGCTGAAAGCCAGGCAGATAGTGGGAGGTTCCGATCCGGGACGGCAGTTGAACGTCGGCGAGATCGGCGTCACGGAGGACGGGCGCTGGTACGGGCGCGATTACCGGGGAGCCGTGACGCTGCTGAACACGTCTACCGCGAAGGATGCGGCGCCGGCGGTCGCGCGTTCAGCGAGCGTCAGCTCCGGCCCGTGGAGGGCGTTGTCGGGAATTATTCGCGTAGTGAGCGGCAAGCCGCTCGGGCAGAGCACGACGGATCATCTGCCGGAAGGTGACGAGAACCTGTACCACACCGCGGCGCGGGCGCGAGCGGCGGTGCAGCCAGGCGGGCACGTATACGCGGCGAGCGCTGCCGGAAGCGATGCCTACAGCATCACCGTCAGTCCGGCCATTACATCGCTTGCCGTGGGAGCATCGTTCCGCTTCAAGGCCGATGTGGGGAACAGTGGGGTGGCGACGCTGCGGGTGTGCGGGCTGCCCGACCCGGCGGCGGCGATATTGAAATGTCATGACCAGCCGCTGGACACCGGCGATATCAAAGCCGGACAGATTGTATGCGTAGCGTGGGATGGCACGGCGTGGCAGATGCAGAGCCAGCTTGCGCTGGCCGGAACGATGATTTATCGCGGAACAGCCGACAGCGGCAGCGGCGCGGCATATACGGTCACCACCACGCCTTCCTTCACCGCATATTCCGACAAATTGCTCATTCTCTGGACGGCGGACATGGCGAACAGCACGCCGACGCCGACATTGAGCTGCAACGGGCTGGCGGCGCGATATCTGACAACGGAAAATTTTACCAACCTGCCGGTGGCGGCCATCAAAGTTGGGGGCATTTACCTGTGCGCTTACGATGGGACGAATAACTTCTGGCAGATTATGACGCAGATCGGGGTGTGAAGAGGAAGTGGCTAGTGGCGAGTGGTGGGTGGCTAGTGTTCCCGGTAAATAACAGTTTGCCTGATGCAAAGTAACTTTTCGAGGGAGATGCCACTTGCTACTTTTTACAGATTATTGGTTACGGTTCTTTCGGTTTCATGCGGCAACTCGCCGCGGGGATACGCGGCAAGTTTGCTGCGGGAGGAGAACGAATAATGGCACAACTGATACGGATGCCGAACGGCCAATTGGCCGAGGTAGGGGCGGTGAAGGCGCTGACGCATGCCGCGGTGGAGGTGGGGACGGATAGCACCGACGCGCTGGCGGGGGATGCCGCGCGCTGCTACGCGCTGCTGATCAACGACAGCGATACCGACATTTACCTGAAGCTGGACGGCAGCGATGCGGCGGTCAACGAGGGTGTTGTGGTGAAGGCGGACGGCGGCTATTACGAAATGTCCGGCGCTTTCGGCAACCTGACAACCGCGAAGATCACCGCCATTCAGGGCGGCAGCGGCACGAAGCGATTGCTCGTAACGAGCGGAGTGGGGGTGTAAGATGCCTTACGGAGGAATACAGACGGCTAACGCCGAGCTGCTGGACGGCCTGGACAGCACCGACTTCGTGCAAACCGCGGATATGGTAACCACGGTAGGCGATCCGGGCGCGGACGACAAGGTGCCGTCCGAACAGGCGGTGCGGGAAGCGCTGGCTGCCGCGGGCGGCGCCGCGGCCTCCGCCAACCTGCTCGACAATGCGGAATTCGCCATCGACCAGCGCAACGGAGGCGCGGCGCGCAACGTCGCCAACATCGCCTACGCGATGGACCGCTGGTATATTCTCTGCAATGCCGACGCTCCGACCGTCGAGCGCATCGACTCCGGCCTGCATACCTGCACCAGCGCTTCGCGGCTTACCCTTACCGCGCCCACTTCGAGCAAAGGCGGGCTGGCGCAGGCGGTCGAGCTGGTGAAATCCCGCCCAACTCGAGGCAGGACGCTGCAACTGCAGGCGCGCGTGCGTTTCAACAGCGCCGCGACCATCTACTATGCCGTGCTCGAATGGACCGGCGCCGCCGACACGCCGATGCGCGGCGTGGTGCTCGATTGGGACAATGCCGCCAAAACGCCGGGTAATTTTTTCAAGGCCGCCGTCACCGGTCTCACTCTTGCCGTCACCGGCACGCGGGAGGTGGAGGCCAATACCTGGACCGCCATTGCCGACAGCGCCGCCATCAGCACGGACTGCAACAACCTGATCGTGTTCATCTGGGCGGAAACCGCCGGCGTGCTGGATATCACCGAGACCGACATTTTCGCCGGCAGCGAAGCAAGGGTGTGGGCGCCGAAGGATCCGGGGGCGGATAGGGTGGAATG
>Ga0172375_10000944_pt1 | contig 47113 bp, 51 predicted proteins | sample LakKiv1m_FD_114537 | JGI IMG/M metagenome (GOLD analysis project Ga0172375, IMG submission 114537) | Freshwater microbial communities from Kabuno Bay, South-Kivu, Congo - kab_092012_11.1m | ecosystem: Environmental > Aquatic > Freshwater > Lake | place: Democratic Republic of the Congo... | reverse complement strand
CTTTAATTTTGATAATATCTAGTCGCTACACCCCTGGGTATGCTACAATTATCTGGAAGTTGAGTGCAGCTTTTACGTTTTATACGGAAACTATGTGAGCAAGGTTCATGTAGTTTATGCAATTTTGCAAACCAATTCGCCGTCTGGCGAATGTTTGCAAAAATGAAAGGAGTGATAACGGAGTGATGAAGTTTTGAAGTTTACTTTAAAATGGAAGCAGCGAAGTACATCACGACGCGGAGGAGTACCCAAGTGGCTGAAGGGGACGGTTTGCTAAATCGTTAGTCTGGGGAAACCTGGAGCGGGAGTTCGAATCTCCCCTCCTCCGCCAAATTAAAAACACGACCCGTGGTGGTCGTATTTTTAATTTGACTGGGGCGAGATTTGAACTCCCGCGGTCCCGTCGTAGGCGGGACGAGCGGGTGTTCGGCGTAGCGCAGTGCAGTCAGAAAAGCGCGAAGCATTTTTCTGACAAGCAAGCGGAGGAGGCCAAAGGCCGATATCTCCCCTCCTCCGCCAAATAAAAATAGTGACCCTTGCGGCCGCTATTTTAATTTGTATTACAATTAAGCATAGATGAAAATTGAATCGGTAAAAGATATCGAAAAGCTAGTTCGTAGCGACGAATGGATGATGAAGTGCCTGCGAGCGGCCGAGGATTTGAATTTGCCAGACTGGTGGATTGGAGCCGGGTTCCTGCGCAATAGGGTGTGGGATGAAATAGAGGGGAATGAGTCGACAAAACCCACTGACGTCGATTTGGTGTATTTTGATTCAAATGATTCCAGCAAAGAAACCGATGAACATTATGATGAAGCGATGATTGCGAAATATCCGTTCGCGAATTGGGAGGTGCGCAACCAGGCCAGGATGCACGCGAAGAACGGTTTTGAGCCATATAACTCCACCGCCGAAGGGATTTCGAACTGGGTTGAAACCGCAACTTGTGTTGCCGTGCGAATCAAAAATGAAAAATTGGACTTTCTTTTCTGCCACGGATTGGACGACCTGATCGACCTAATTGCCAGACCGACACCTAGATTCCAGGCAAAGGAATTGATTGGCATTTTTAAAAAGCGAGTCAAAAACAAAAAGTGGCAAGAAAAATGGCCAAGATTAAAAATTGAACTATTTTAGTATAAGTTTTTAATTAAAGATATAAATCTACCTTGACAGTCATAGTAATATGATATACACTGTAAGCATGAAGGAACTATCATCAGACCTGCTGCGCGGGCATACCGACACCATCATCCTGGATTTGTTAAAGGATGGTGATAAATACGGTTATGAAATCACAAAGCTGATTTTTGAACGGTCCGGCCGTAAATACGAGCTAAAAGAGGCAACAATGTATTCCAGTCTGAAACGTCTGGAACGTGATGGCTGCATTAGCTCGTATTGGGGTGACGAAACTCAGGGCGGACGACGTAGATATTATCACATAACCGCGAGTGGTCGCGAATTATATAAAAATAACAAACATAATTGGAACTATGCAAAAAAGATCCTAGATAAGTTGTTATAAGAAAGGAACGATATGGAAGAGCAATTAAAACAATTTATAGATAAACAATTTGCTAAATATGGTGATTTCCCATCGAAAAAGGATGTGATAGGTGAGCTGTTGGCAAACCTGACCGAGAAATATCATGATTACAAAGAAGAGGGTATGAGTGATAGTGAAGCTTATCAGGCTACGGTGGATTCATTCGGCGACGTTGCAGAAATCATGGAGCAAGTACCACACAAAAAAGATGTGAGCGATGAGGACAATCGCAGTGTACAGAGAATGTTAAAGGATACCTTCCGCAAGGCTAAAAAAAGTCGATCAAAATTCTCGTCGACTGTGTTGAAAAAAACTGATCTAAGCGACACGAACCTGATTGGCGAAGAGTTTAGTTATAGCGAGCTAACCGAAATATGTTTTGATAGGGCAAACCTGAGTGAAGCTAGGTTCAGGGGGTCAAATTTGCGAGGGGCTTCGTTCTTGGGTACGAACCTTGACGGAGCATCATTTGTGGGCTGCGATTTGACCAACGCACATTTTGACGAGGCGGATCTGACTAATGCCGCTTTTAAAGCCTCGGCCCTGAAGGGCTCTTCATTCAAGGGCGCTGCGTTAGATGGCTGTGATTTCAGGGCAACGGATTTGACCGATGTTATGTTTGACGGTCAAACTTTTGAGGGGACTTCGTTCGACAGTGCGTCACTCAAAAATGCTTCATTTAAAAACGCAACGCTGCGTAATGTGTCCTTTCACCACGCGGCAGCCAAACGGGCTATTTTCGACGGCGCAAAAATGGACAAGATTACGTATGCTCAACTGAAGGGCGCGAAAGCGTCGCTGGATAACGTGGAGGTTGTTAAATAGGGTACGAGCTAGGTGGGCGTTTGGCGCAACGATAATAATGACGGTTATGTATAAATCGGGTATACTGTCTGTATGGAGCCTGAAAAACCGACTAATTATTGGGACAACAACGCAGGGTCGGATCAACCTACCGAAATGTACGCGCCGGAACCTGTCGGTGATGAACCCATGCAGCCGAAAGTCGCCGAGCAGCCCAAGGGTTCAAAGGCGCAGTCCCAACAAAAAGGGGCATCAACAGAAGAGCCAGTTCATTGGAGCGCCGCCGAATATATAGACAATAAAAGAGGTGGACTTTGGTTCGTTGCTTTCGCGTTAGTGGTTGTCGTGCTGATAGCGGTCGACCTATTCCTCTTCAAGTCATACACTTTTTCGGTTTTGGTGGTAGTAATGGCCGTTGCGCTGGTCGTATTAATGGTGCGCCCCTCCAGGGTGATTGACTATACACTTAGTGGTGACCAAGGGCTGTATATAGGCGAAAAGCTTTATCACTTCAGTGAGTTCAAGGCATTTGGGATTATTAGCGAGGATGGTCATCATTCAATCATGCTGATCCCGGTCAAACGCTTTGCGCTGGCCTTGTCCGTATATTTCCCAGAGGAAGTAGGCGAAAAAATCGTCGATATTTTCGGCGCCAGGTTACCAATGCGTGATTTAAAACTGGATGTAATTGACGTTATCGTCCGAAAACTGAGGCTATAAACCACACGCCAGCCTACCGTCTATTGCCAGATTGTGGTATAATGTGCAATATTCGCTACGTACGTGGCAGAAAGCACCTTCTAGTTACATAAGATGTAGGGCTATACGAAAGTATGGCCCTATGTTTTGCAGCGTAGCGTAATAGTATGCACCCGTAGCCCCGCCTGTCTGGCCGACAGGGCGGGCAGGTCAGCTGCATATAGTATGCACCCGTAGCTCAGCTGGATAGAGCGTCGGCTTGCGGAGCCGAAGGTCGTAGGTTCGAATCCTGTCGGGTGTACCAAGCATAAGCACAATGAAAAGACTTCTTCGGGAGTCTTTTTCAGTTGACTAACTATTCCGTGTCATGATAACATATCAACAATGATTGATATGTTAAAAGCCATGGCAGAGGAAAATCGATTTCAGATTATCAAATTACTCTCTGAAAAGTCATTATGCGTCTGTGAAATTGAAGCAAAACTAAAAATTCCGCAGAACCTGGTTTCACACCATTTGTCCGTATTGAAAAAAGTAGGCCTGATTGATAATTGCCGTTGTGGCAAAAAAAACTTTTACACTCTCAACAAAAAGTTGATAAATAGACTAAACAATACATTAACAAAAATAGGAGAACAAAAATGAGGATAGCAGTATTGGGTTCAGGATGTGCTACTTGCAAAAGATTGCACGAAACAGTTGAGTCGGTTGTCGCAAAAGAAAAAATTGATGCAGAAGTTGAATACTCGACAGATGTTACAAAAATTGTTGAATTGGGGTTAATGCATAGCCCTGTGTTGGTTATCAATGGCAAGCCAGCCGACTTGAAATCAAATTCAGAAAACGATGTCAAAGAAGCAATTTTATCTGGTCTGGAATAAGCTATGGATATATTCGCCCCAATTCAGTGGTTTGCTGACTGGTTAGTTTATACCATATTCAATACCACAAAAGGGTCTCAACTCGGTAATACTGTAAACTTTTTTGTTTACGACACTATCAAGATACTTTTACTATTATCGGCTATTATTTTTGTAGTATCACTAATACGGTCATATTTTCCTCCAGAAAAAACCAAAAAGTTTCTGTCAAAAGCTAAGTTCCCCATACTAAATAATCTGTCGGCGGCATTAGTGGGTATTGTCACCCCTTTTTGTTCGTGCTCTGCGGTGCCATTATTTATTGGTTTCGTTGAAGCTGGCGTGCCACTGGGTGTAACTTTCTCATTCCTAATATCTGCACCAATGGTTAATGAGGTGGCACTTGTATTACTGTGGGGTCTGTTTGGTTGGAAGATAGCACTAATCTATATCGTGTCGGGTGTTACTATCGCTACAGTCGCTGGTTGGGTAATGGGTAAATTGAAGCTAGAAAAATGGGTAGAAGAGTTTGTTTACAAAGTGAAAATTAAACAAGCTTACGAAAAGAAATTGACAATTAAGGACAGGGCCCATTACGCCAAAGAATACATGGTTGATATTGTTAAAAGCATTTGGGTCTATGTTGTGATTGGCGTCGGGATAGGTGCTTTAATGCATGGCTATGCTCCAAATGATCTGCTAGTTAAATATGCAGGGCCGAATAACTTTTTCGCAGTCCCATTGGCTGTATTAATCGGCATACCGCTGTATTCAAATGCGGCTGGCACTATTCCAATTGTCTCGGTTTTGATTGCAAAAGGCATGGCGATGGGTACGGCGTTAGCTTTTATGATGGCCGTAACAGCCTTGTCTTTGCCAGAGTTCATTATCCTAAAGAAGGTGTTAAAACCGAAGCTAATAGTCATATATGCGTCGATAGTCGGCCTAGGAATTATATTCACTGGCTACTTGTTTAACGTTTTAATAAGATGAGGGGTAAATATGAAGATAATAACCTGTTGCACAAAACCCCGTAGAGTCGGTTCTAATATCGGTGGGCAGTATCAAACACAAGCACAGACCGAGATTCACCCATTATCTTATCCCATCGCAACAGTTCAGATTTAAGTTGGTTCCAATTAGACACAGGGTAGGTGTACCACGAAAAAAGACCTGCCGTTGGTAGGTCTTTTTTCGTGGACGCTCCGCGGGACTCAAACCTACGACTACGCCATTTTTCCTTTGGAAAAACGTCTGTCGTAGCTATCGTCCCGCCTATGTCGGGACTCCTCCGCTTGCTTGAAAAGAAAATGCCTTTGGCGCTTTCTTTTCTGCGCTGCGCTTCGCCAAATCCTACCACTAATATCGTGGGGTCGCCAGAGGTGACCAAATCCTGTCGGGTGTACCGTCTCTGCGCTAATCTTGTTGGTCCGTGGGGTGCTAATATTTTGACAATCTATATATTTATGGTAAGATATAAAGACTGGCTGTAAAGTCAAAATCAATCGCGCTGAAGTGGCGCGATAGTACTTTTTGGGAAAGGAGTTTACCTCGGGAGGTGTTATAGCACGATGGCTATAGTCCTAAAGCTCGTACTTGGCATCGTTGCCGCCGGAGCTATCTGGTTCATCTCGACTACAAGTGGGTCGAGATTGAGTACCACTGGTGGCGCTTCGTCGGTAACTTCAGGAACATGCGTGAACAGCATAGGACTGGAGGTTCAAGGTGAAAGCGTTCGCGATTGGCTTCGGCGTTGGGGCTGCGGCTAGTGCCGCGGTCGTTGTTGCCGGAACTAACCTGTTGGTCGGTGCACTGACAGGGTTCAGCGCATTTTTCGAGACAGTCGAGAAGCTCATCCCCACTGGGTGTGAGACTAGCGACATCTCGTACTTCTCGCCGAACTGACCGGGAAAGCATGCCATGCGGCTGTTCTTCATCGGTTTCGCTGCCGGCGCCGCTGTGGTATCGGTGGTCGCTATCCTGATCTTTCTCTTCCTGCGTTTCTGCGAGGCGATTGGGAGTACGAAGTAACGGCCCAGGAGGTCCAAGCATGAAGAAGCTGCTCGTCTTAGGGGTTTCGGCGGTCGCGGTATACTCGGCATACAAGGCGTTCAACGCCTTGGTCGTCGAGAACCCTGGCCCTCTAGGTTCCTCTGGTTTCTGGCAGGCCGCATTCGACTACGAGTATCCGTTTCGCTGACATCACACGACAACGCTACTCAGGAGGTTTTTCGTGAAGCGTTTGCTGGCAGACGCACTTGTCCTCCTGGCGATGGCCTACATCAAGGTCAGCCCAGGAAGGACCAAGTCTTCCAAGCTGGGCGGATGCTCGCATCCGCCTACCATGATCGGCTAGTCCAGGCTACCCCTTCCCACCCGCCCCCGAGAGGTGCGGCACGCATAACAGCGAGCCCCTCCGGGGGCTTCGCTTTGCCCAAAATTATTTAGAAAATTCGTCCAATTTCATCATGTCGGCATCGCTGATTTCGAAGTCGAATATATCCATGTTTTCGGCGATTCGGTCATGTTTGGTAGATTTCGGTATGGCAATGATTCCTTTTTGGATACACCAGCGCAGCAAGATTTGGGCCGTCGTCTGGTCGTATTTATCGGCGAGTTTAACAAGTTTTGGATCCGTCAACATATTGCCGCGGGTCAGGGGGCTATAAGCCTCGAGTGCGATGTCGTTGTCTTTGCAAAAATTATGCAAATCCGGGTCGTAATTATATGGTGAGCATTTAACCTGATTTACGGCCGGCTTTACCGTTGCCATCGCCAGAATGCTTTTCATTTGGCGGATATTGTGATTGCTGATACCAATGGCTTTGACTTTGCCGCTTTCTTTGTATATCTTTTCCATCTTGGACCAAGTCTTTGTCACCATCCACGGGACTGGCCAGTGCACCAGATATAAATCGATATATCCGATATTTAGTTTGTCAAAGCTTTCATTGAAGGCCTTTTCGGTGTTAAAAACATCATCTGGCCTTAGTTTCGTCGTAACCCAAATCTGTTCGCGTGGAATACCGCTGTCTCGGATTGCCCGGCCGACCGAGACCTCGTTGCCGTAATATCTGGCGGTGTCGATATGGCGATAGCCGGCTTTCAGGGCATAACTGACCGCGTCATAAGCGTCCTTGCCGTCACGGATCTGCCAAGTGCCAAAACCAAGTAGAGGCATTTTGGTGTCATTATTCAAAGTAATTTTCGAATTTATGTCAAATACCTTCATAAGTTTATTTTAACATCTTTTACTGACTGTATCCTGAAGGACTTATCTGTTAGAATAGCTGATGGAATATGGAAGTTAGAAGGTGGCGAATAGCTAGTCGCTAAATTCCAATAGCCAAAAATGGAGAGATGCAGGCCACCGCCTAAAGGCGGGGTCCCGCATCGGCGGGAAGTGGTTGAGATTCTCATGTATTACACATATATTTTACATTCAAAATCGAGGTCAAGGTACTACACGGGGCACACCTGTCATTTAGATGAAAGGCTAGGGGAGCACAATTCTGGTAAAACTAAATCAACCAAGGCATATGTGCCGTGGGTGGTTGTGTACACAGAAAGCTTTAAAACTAAAAATGAAGCATATGCTCGAGAAATGCAAATAAAATCATATAAGGGTGGTAGAGCTTTCAAAGCATTGATACAATAGTCAGCATATGGAGAGATGCAGGAGTGGTTGAACTGGCTGCTCTCGAAAAGCAGTAGGGCAGCAATGCTCTCGAGGGTTCGAATCCCTCTCTCTCCGCCAGTATTAAGAATAACGACCCTGCGTGGTCGCTATTTTAATACTGATTGTGATAAGATGGGTTCGAAACCGAGAGTCGAGGGTGAGACCCGCCATGTCGGCGGGTCGCAAGGCGACTTTCCGATGCAAACTGTGTTTGCAGTCGTGAAATCGCGGGGTCGCGGAACGTGACCGAATCCCTCTCTCTCCGCCATCGTCCGTCGCACTTCAACAGGAATGCCACGGATGATAAAGGAGATTTATTATGAAAGTAGCAATACATAGTGGACGATTTCATGCTGACGAGACATTTGCGATAGCGACTTTGCAAATCCTAGGGCCGGTCGATTTCGTGCGAACGCGCGATGAATCGGTCATGCAAGAGTGTGACATGAGGGTAGATGTTGGGCGCAAATACAATCCTGAAACTAACGACTTTGACCACCATCAGCCAGAAGGGGCAGGTCGGCGTGCAAACGGAATACCATACGCGGCCTTTGGTTTAATTTGGAAGCATTTTGGCGAAAAAGTCTGTGGGTCCAAAGAGGTCGCCGACATTGTAGACAAAAAATTAGTTCAGCTTATCGACGCTGATGATTCTGGGTTTGACTTGTTCAAGAGTAAAATCCCTGGGGTCAGTTCATTCTGTGTCGACAAGGCTATTGATGATATGATGCCATCGTGGAAGGATGGCAATCCGTCACCGCAAACGATGGACGAGTATTTCAAGGCCGCCGTCGCATTTGCCTCGACGGTGTTAAATAATGCAATAAAAAAGGCTCGTGATCATATTGATGGCGACGATTATGTCAGGGCGGCAATAAAAAACTCTTCGGATGAACGGTTGGTCGTACTAGATAAATATGTCGCTTGGCAGGATGTAGTAATTAAAGAGGCGCCGAAGGCGTTTTTCGTAGTTCTGCCAGCCTGGCCGAGTCCTAATGATGACTGGGTGATAAAGACGATTGACATTGATTTGGGTTCATTTGAAAACCGCAAAAAACTGCCGGCTGCTTGGGCGGGGAAGGTTAATGATGAGCTGGCGGCCGTTACCGGCGTAGCGGATGCTAAATTCTGCCACGCTGCCCGTTTCATGGCGATTGCGCGGTCCAAAGACGGCGCGATGCAGTTGGCTAAGTTGGCACTGGATTCGAACGAGCCCACCCCATAGAATAGTTGCAAAATACGACTAGTAATTGTATAATAACAGTAGACCAACCAAAATAGCATGGATAGTTTGGTTGCGATAGTTTGCGCCGGCCCGAGGGCTGGCGTTTTCACAATTCGTAAGGAGCGCCAAATGATAGTGATGCTTTGGGGGCCCGCAGAGACCGGCATTAACGCCGGCGCGCGCCTGGCCTTTGTCCGCGAAGCTCATGGGATCCAGGAGCCCCTGAGTGAGGACGACATGCAAGAGCTGGACCAGTTCGTACTGAAGCAGTTGCGGGTTAATATGGCCGACCCCAGTGCTATGAGCGTCGATCACGAGAATGGCGACGCGCAGCGCATCATCAACGTCTATGTCAACCGGGTGCAGTTCAACCACCTGGTGAAGCTGGGTGGATTCGTCGATACAGTCAACGGCCTGCCGCGACACTTCGTCAGATCCGGTTAGTGACCGGTTGACCTCAATCGATGTGGATCAAAATGGAGGAAGCCATGCGTTGCAGGTACGTGATAAGTGCCGCGAGCTTCATGATTCCCGGCACGAGGGGCTTGATATCCATAGATCGTCAGCCAGGTACGACCTTGTCGGCCGAGCTGACCCTCGATCAGCACAATCTGTTCACTGATGTGCTGGTCAGCGAGATTCGGGCAGTGGCCAAGGACGACGTCAAAGTCGTGCCCGGCCTTGATACCGTTTTCGTCGAGTTGTCGAACGGCGACTACGGCGAGGTGGTTCACAGGCTGCATGACATCGGTGCCCGGAGCGCCAAGAAGTTCATCGACAACGAGATCGCTAGGATGATGGAAGCCATCTGACGCAGGTGGTCCGGCGGGTTTGAGAACAGATGTTCTCGCCCGCCGGACCGGCCGGTGCTCCTTACGAATAAATCACTTACGTAAATGTGTGTTTACGCTGACGAGCCGGAAACGGCGAAAAGTGAAAAAGATAATGCTTTGAGTCCAATGACAAATGTGGCATAATAGCCATCACCTTAACAATTCGTTGTGGCAGGGGGTAGGGATGAAGGTTTGGGGCCTGACAAATACCCAAGGGACAACAGGACACAAGGCGATCAAGCCGCCGGCATTTGGCTCACAATGCGACGAGTGTCGGAGGTACGACAACTGCCCGGACTCGCGCAAGCGAGAGATGGGCAAGATCGAGCGGCTCTATCCGAACCGCACCTGCGACGATTTCGTGGGTTTTAGCGACCGAGAGAGGGTTCGATGTTGACGATCGTTACAGAGACCTTCGCTATAATTGCGTTGGGGATAGCCTGCTCGAGCATCGGCGTGGTGGTGTACTGGCCATTCGAGAACACTGTCGCCCTCGTGGTGTCGGTTGCCGTGATGGCGCTTTTGGGCGCGATCTGGCTATTCATTTGCACGACCTACGCTCTGGATGAACACAAACGCGGTTCCAGGCATTCATTAGCATTGCTTGTGTACCTGGTCGTGTCCTTCAGCGTCGGCTTCGCGATTCCGCTGGTGTTGACCAAGTTCGGCACGGATGCCTTTCGCGTCGAGTCAACACATACGCTGTTCATTATCGCGGGTATCGTGGTCGGTGCTGTCATTTTCGTGAGAGAGTGGCGAAACGAACCGGGACACAAGCGAAGGGCGAGGCACTATCAGTAGTGCTGGAGTTCTTGTCATAACAAGTCCAGAGGATGGGCGGAGAGCCATTAGTTTCGGTTCTCCGCCCCTGGCGCGAGTTCCGATTGATGTGCGTTATAGCGCTTTCCAATCGGAACGCGCGCCTTTTTAATTTGTAATGATCTTGATATTGCGATCGGCCAGGAACATTCTGATTCTGCGCCTGGCGGTTTCTATGCCGGCCAAAACCGCAAAGAATAGGGCTAAAAACAAGACATATTTGGCGGTATCGATAAATATTTGGCTGGATATTATTATGCCAACGATAAAAAAGCCGATACTAATGCATTGCAATACTAATTTTATTTTTCCAAAAAAGTTCGCACCGGTTGGCCTCCCTAAGTAAGGGGCAAAAAGCGCACCGATCAATACTGCAATGATTTCAAATATAATGTAAACCACAAAAATTTTAATCAGTATATATTCCCAGCCAATATAGTATAAGGCAGTTAGTATCAAAAGTTTGTCTGCTATCGGGTCAATAACTTTACCAACATCTGTGATTTGGTTACGTGTTCTGGCCATAGCGCCGTCCATCGCGTCAGTTATAGCTGCTATCGTAAACACTATTAATCCTAGGACGAGCATATTGTTAGCTAGTAGCCAGTAAATTATCGGAATCAGGACAAACCTGACAACAGTGATTTGGTTAGGCCTGACGGAATGAGGGACGAATCGTAGAAAAAGTTTGTCGACAATCTTGTCGGTAGTTTTTTGGATGTCGATATTTCGGGTATTTGGCATGCTTTATATTGTATCAAAACATAGGTAATATCACAGATTTTGTTACAATTGGAATATGAATGAACCATCAATCTTTACTCGAATAATAAACGGTGAAATACCGGCTAGCAAAATATACGAGGATGAAAAAACGATAGCGATTCTAGATATACACCCAGTCCAGCCAGGCCACGTGTTGGTTATCCCCAAGCGACAGATAAATCACTTTGAAGATTTACCGGACGACCTATATCATGCCGTTTGGGACACCGTCAAAAAGGTAGCACGGCATCAGAAAAAAATTCTCGGGCGCAATCGAATAGGGGTCAATATAGTCGGTACGGACGTCCCACATGCTCACGTGCACCTTATTCCTTTTGACAAAAGCGATGAGCTGCACGTTGATTTGGATTTATCTGCCGAACCTGATTTTGCAGCATTAAATGACATAGCCCAAAAACTAAAGATGTAAACTAATCGCTGTTTGAATCTGTGCTTTACGTCGAGCTGTTAGATTCGGTAGAGCTGTCCGTCGGAACTGGATAGGTATTATGCTCGTACGTTTTTACCTTATAGCATTTATTCCCGGCCGGATGGGCATACGTCGAGACTCTAGTGGAATAACCGTCGTACGACGAAGAGTCGTAGTGATCATAGTCAGAAATCTTCTCTTTTTTGTAGGTTACGCATAATTGATAATAGTATGCATCAAGGCTGGTGCCACTTGGCGATGAATCCTTATGATATGCAACTAGGTTGTTTGTCACCAAGGCTTTTGCATCACCACTCAGAGTCAACTCGCTCAAGCTGTCTGGTAGTCGATTATTCTTTTCGGCGTAGTCACTCAGTTTATCTGTGATTGATGACAAATTATTTTCAATTAGTTTGTCATTTCGAAGACTTCTTGCTTCCATAATTGGACCGGCAATACCAAATAAGCATATAATGGTGGCGATTGCTACCATTAACAACATGAATATACGTCGGTATTTGAATATCCGTTTTGGTATCAGAGTTCTTAGAAATAAGCATATAGACAGGAATGTCATTATCAGACTGTTATAGAGAACTACCAACGTGCTGCTGTTGTCGGACGCGCTAACAAATAGAGTCACTAGTGAGAACACTACTGTTATTAGTGATCCTATGCCATACAGGGCGAAAAGAACGGCATGAATTACCATGACGACCGAAGCCGCACCCGTTTTCTTTTCTGGCTCATGTTTTGAGTAAAAAAAGTCACACACCACTGATAGGGGTAGCAGCACTAATACTGCGGCTAAACTATAAACCGGTGCATCGCCGACATCTGAATTTTTAACTAGAGTCGCGGTCAGCACCAAACCTGTCAGCACTGACAGCGCAATGGCGGTTAACCCCCAAAAGGCATATGTTAACCATTGCAATACGATTAGTCCCGGGTTATGAGATTCGGTCGGTTTTGCGTCGACTGGTTGGGCGGGCTTGTCGTGTTGTTTTGTGGTCGATTCAATCTGCTTTTCCTCAAAATCGATATCTGCCCGAGCCTCAGTTGTTATATTATTTGGGCTATAGTCTTCATGTTCATTTGGCAACTCCTTGTTCGTGACGGTTGGTTCGTCCGGACTTTCATGGAGTTCTGATGGCTCTGAGCCGTCGTGTTCGTTTATGTTTGACTCTTGGTTTTCGCTGTCCATATTTACCCTTTCATATATAACTATAAGCATAATAGCACAACACGCCTGATTGATAATACTAACGACAAAGGCTATTATTTAATAGTAAAGGGTTGTTTAATCATTGAGGCTCAAGAACTTAGTTTATGACAGGATTTAGAACTATCGTGAAAAAGTTAATTCCCGCGGGGGTTTTTAGGGCTATTGAGCCAATTGGACATGGGGCTGAAGCGATCTTGGCCAGCGTAAAATACGGCTCTCCAGCCAAAAAAATGCATATTATCGGTGTGACTGGCACCAACGGCAAGACCACCACGGTGTTTATGATTGAAAAAATGCTGCACAATGCCGGTAAATCGGTCGCGATGCTAAGCACCGTGGCCTATGGTATAGGCGACGATATAAAACCGCAAATTGAACATATAACCACCGCGCAGGCCGGCATATTACAAAAGCGTCTTAGTGATTTTAAGGCCGCTGGTGTGCAGTGGGTGGTTATAGAAACCTCCAGCCACGCTTTGGCGCAGCACCGGGTTTGGGGGGTTCCTTTCGAAATAGCAGTCATGACTAATGTGACGGGGGACCATTTAGACTATCATGGAACATTCGAGAATTACCTAAAGGCGAAAGTAAGGTTGTTCAAACTGGCGAACAAACATGGGCGGCGATTTGGTGTTGTTAACGCTGATGACCCTAGTGCTGGTCGTTTCGTCGATAGTATTTCGCGGTCGGTAACTTACGGCATAAAAGGTGGCGAGTTGGTCGCAAAAAACGTATTTCTAGGCTCTGAACACTCGACTTATCAGGTTGAAGCCGGTAGTGATATCTATAACATCCACGTCAATATCCCTGGCGAGTTTAATGTATCTAATAGTCTTGCGGCACTAGCGGTCGGTCGCGAAATTGGATTGAGTCGCGAACAAATCGAAAACGGCATTTCTGCGCTTACCGATGTTGAAGGCCGCATGACAACCGTAAAAGAGGGCCAAAAATTCAATATAATTATAGATTTTGCCTCGACGCCTGACGCTTTTGAACAATTATTTAATACGGTACGACCGGCCACGAAAGGTAAATTAATATCGGTTTTTGGCAGCGCCGGACGTCGCGACGAGGCCAAGCGGCCAGTTCAGGGCGAAATCGCCGGTAAGTATAGCGACGAGGTTATTTTAACCGAAGAGGATGATCGTGACATAGACGGCAATAAAATATTACAGCAAATTGCTGTCGGGTCCGAGAAGGCCGGCAAGGTTCGGGACAAAGACTTATTTCTGATTCACGATAGGGAAGAGGCTATTAAATTCGCATTGGGACGTGCGACTCCACCTGATGACACCGTGGTATTGTTAGGCAAGGGACACGAAAAAACCATCGAGCGTGCCGACGGCGAACACCCATGGAACGAAATTGAGACTACGAAAAAATTGCTGCGTAATTTGTAGGCTGTCGCTACTTACTTCATTTCAACAGACACTCTCTACGTGTGACCTTTGGTCAGCACGTGGCGTTGGGCTCCAGCCTTTGGCGGGACGTCTATTGAAACGAAGCAAGTAACGCCAGTCGCGGGTGACGCGAGGCGGGGCAGCACCCGCCGAATCAAAGGTCGTGGAAGATTCGGTAGGGGCGGACCGAGCGGCAGGATCCGCGGTTTTTGCCAGAGCATTAATAATACGAATCGTGATGTTTGTAATAGTGCAGGCGGTAGGCGACGCGCTCGGCGAATTTGACCCATACTTTGTATTTAGCAGGTTTTAAAATCAAGTCATAGCAGCCGATATAATCAACCACGTTTCGGCTGAATGCGGTTTTAAACAGGCCAATACCATAATGTTTATGGTCTTTGTTGGTTATCTCGTCACTTGGTGGCGAGCCGCAGAAATCATGCAGTGTGGCGCCACGTGATTTTGCCCACTGGATAACGTGCCACTGCAACAGGTGCGAGGCGCCGTAAACTGTTCGCTGTCGTACGCTGGCACCATCTTTGTAGGTGCTTTTTTTGCCCAAAACCATGGCATAGGCACCGGCAACGACTTTGTCATCGACATAGGCGAAGAACATTTGTCCTAAATCGGCGCGTTCGAACCGCTGCCAGAAAGTTTGGTAATAATCGTAACTACGGATGCCGAATTGTCCATCGGCGGTTTCGCTCAACAATTCAAACATTATTTGGCAGTTTTTTTCGTTTGACTTAACTTTTTTGATGATGACACCGTCGCGCTCGGCGCGTTTTATGGCGTAACGGCCTTTTTGTGGAAGGTCGGTCATGATACTTTTTAAGTCGCGGCTGATGTTCAAGGTTATCGTCGAGGGATTCGGAATAATAGGCCTGGCTTTGTTCATGCCATGGCGCGATAGGGTGGGCTGTTCGTGTCGGTCAATTTCGGGCTCGATGCGAATTGCAAAAACGCCGTATTTTTTTGCAAAGGGACCCAATTCCTGCAAAATCGGCCATAATTCCTTGAATGTGCTGACGCCTGGCCCTTTTGGCAGATACCATAATTTACCCAATCCCGGTGCGTTCTTTTCTAATACGGTTATAGCGATGTCATCGGCCATGACGAAACTGGCACTATAACCGCCGGTTTCTTTTTGCATGGCGAATTCGTAACTGGAAAATATATTGCCACCATCCGGGTTTCGGATTAGCAGCTCGTCCCATTTATTTATTTCGTCTTGTGACGCAAATCTAATAGCCATCACATATATTGTAGTCTGAAATCGTCAAAAATAAAAAACTAATGTTCTAGGCGGTAGTATCGTCGTGCTGTTCGGCCGGAGATGACAAGTAGTCAATTTCTTTGATAACATCCAATAATGCTTGGGCGCGGGCGCTTTCGTCGGGTATACTTTTGGCCGCCTCGTGGGCCGGTGCAATCAAGGTTTTGTCATCGGTACTGCGAAGCAGCAGCAGGTAAATGTCGAACTTTTCCTGTGGCTCTAGCTGTAGTTTATCGACCAATGGTCGTAGTTCGGTCAAGGCGTCTTTTTTAATATCCTCTAGGTCACCACTTTCGGCTGGGGTTGGAGGAAACGGTGGGGTGTCCGGTTCGGACTTTTCGGGCTCGGGCATAGGCGAAGGCGTCATTGCGTCGTTTTCCGCGGCCGGTTTGTCGCCGTCGGTAGGTTCGGGCGGAGTTGCAGGGATGCCTGGTTTGGCAGGTGAAATTACAGGTGTTTCCTCGAAATTCAAATCGTTAGATTGCTGATTCACACCGGCTAATACTTTAGCCAGCTCTTGGTCGTCACTGATCGGCTTGCTTGTCTGTGGTTGCGCTTCGTCCATTATCCCACCTCTTAGTTTTATGCTTATACTTATTCAATTAATACTGTATCATAGATACATAGACTACAGCAAGGAAGGAGACTGATGCTCGACGACCTCAACATCATAAAGCAACGTGATCCTAATGGAGCGTTGGAAATCGTAAAGAGTCAATATCAGCAGGCTGGTTTTAAAGTTCAGCTGGAAAACACAGAAAATGACGATCGCCCGATTCATAATATCGTTGTTGCGGGTATGGGCGGGTCGGCGCTGGCGGCGTTGATGGTAAAGGTTTGGCTGAAACATGAAATCAACATCCCATTCGAAGTCGTTCGCGGCTACAACGTAGCGAAATATGTCGGTCCCAATACGTTGGTTATAGCCAGCAGTTATTCCGGCAACACCGAAGAAACGGTCAATGCCCTGGCCGATGCGCGCACAAGGGGCGCCCAAGTCGCTATTATTACCAGTGGCGGAAAGTTGAAGGAAGTCGCTAAATCGAACCAGATTACTTATGCTGTCTTGCCAGCCGACTTTCAACCACGCATGGCCGTGATTTATAATTTGCGGGCACTGATCGCCTTGCTGGTCAATTTCAAGTTAGTGAAAATTGAAAAACTTGATGAAATTGCCGACAAGGTCGAGTGGTTGCAGGCCGAGACGTCCAAATGGGCAGTCGAGGTACCGACGGCTCAAAATTACGCCAAGCAGTTGGCGATGAGTGCCGTTGGCAAAACCGCGGTATTTTATGGTGGGTCGATGACGGCGCCGATTGCCTATAAGTGGAAAATCAGCTGGAATGAAAATGCTAAAAACACGGCGTTTTGGAACGAATATCCGGAATTCAATCACAACGAATTCATCGGCTGGACGTCGCACCCGGTAGAAAAACCGTTTGCCATATTCGATATCGTCGGCAGTATTGAAAATGACAGGATACTAGAACGGTTCAAGATTTCGGATCGCTTACTGAGTGGTGTAAGGCCGAAATCTACTGTCGTCAATCTGGCCGGTGAATCCCCAATCGAGCAGTTTTTGTGGGGAAGTATTTTGGCCGATTACGCCAGTGTTTACTTGGCAATACTGAATAATGTCAATCCGATGCCAGTTCAGTTGATTGAAAAGTTAAAACAAGAGCTAATGAACAGCCAATAACCAGTCACCCCGCTGATACTACTTTTCTGCTTATCCCGGTCTGCCATTACTACTCCTTTTCACCAGCACACTCTACGTGTGACCTTTCAGGTCAGCACGTGGCTTCGCCGTACGGCGAACGGCTCCCGCCTTTGGCGGGACAGTCTGATTGAAATGAAGTAGATAATACCAGACCTATGCTTTGCCTAACAGCACCCCAATTCTGCGAATTACTGCCTTAGCCTTAGTGTTTTTGAATAAACATCCCCGCCTGTCTGTTCGACAGAACGGGCAGGTGCAGCCCAAGTTCGACAGGACGCCGGGGCTCCTGTTCGAACCTGGAGCGAAGCCGTTTAGAGAAAATAGCTAAGGCTGAGGCACGGTGTTGGCAGAAGGATTTACCGAGCGGTGGGATCCGCTTGATTTTGAAGTAAATATTAATCGTGTCGGTTCAGCGAATCAATCGGGTCTTTGCGGGCGGCGCGGATGGCAGGGTACAGACCAAAGACCATGCCCATCAAAATCGAAATCATGGCAGCCGCGATGGCAATTTGCCAATTTATAGCCGGTGCAAAAGCCAGAAATTCGCTGACGGTAAGCGCGATGGCATAACCAAAAACATATCCGACTATGCCGCCGCCGATACTGATAGCTAGTGACTCAATCAAGAATTGATACATTATATCGCTATTACTGGCACCCAGCGACTTTCGAATGCCGATTTCGTGCGTGCGCTCGGCAACCGTGACCAGCATGATATTCATAATGCCAATGCCGCCGACGAACAATGAAATAGCCGCGATGGCCGCGGTTACACCGGCGATTGAATAAAATAGTTGACTGGTTGGTTGGGAAATTTCTTCGCGTACCAGCACCGAAAAGTCGCTTTCTCCGTTGTGATTTTTTGTTAACGCTTTTCTTGCTTGTTTTACGACGCCATCCAGATCATTGACCGAATCGGCCTTGATGTTGATTTGTTGAATTTGTGAAGCGCCGTCACTCAGGTCTTTGCCGGTAGAAAAATTAATGATGGCGGCATTGTCAAAATCAATCGAGTTGTAATTAATAGGGTCATTAGTCATTTTTAACGCACCGACAACGACGAACCGTTTGCCGCGTATCGTCATGGTGCGGCCGATTGATAACTCGGTGCCGAAAATATTGACCGATAATTGTTGCCCGACAACCGCGGCGTTGTCGGCTATTTCGGTTCCCAGGAATTGTCCTTCACGCATCTTTAGGTTGGTGATGTTATCAAAATCTGATGTCGTCGCCAAAACTTTCGACCCTGACGGGGCGGTTTGATCCTCGGACTTTATAGTACCGCTAAGTATCATTAGTGGCGCGACCGCGTTGACGTGATCAAGCTTGCGCAATTCATTTACATCCGATTCAGTCAATGTGCTGGCGGCATAGCCTTGGCTAGTCTGTGGTTGAGTGATGTTGCTGAACGTATTTTCGGTTTTGCCGGGACGGACAACTACGATGTTGCCACCTAACTTGCTAATTTGGTTATCAACGATTCTACTGGCGCCGCCGCCCAGTGCCAATATCGCCGTTACGCTGGCGACACCGATAGTTACACCTAACATCGTCAGTATACTGCGGGCGCGATTGCTCTGTAGTGATTGTTTGGCATTTTGAATATGATTAGCGAGTAACCACCGCATGATTTTTCTTCCTTTTGGTCTTGTTTATAATTTTGTCTGCTATTTTTTTGACCGAACGTCGGGATTTAACTTTACGCTTGGATCTTTGTCTTGTGGGCTTTGGATCGTCCTGGGTATCAGTATTAATCTTGCCGTCCAGCATTGTAATCACGCGGGTTGCATAAGTTGTTAGTGACGGGTTGTGTGTCACCATGATAATCGTGTTGCCGTTTCTGTGTAGGTCGGCCAGTTCTTCCATAATGACGTGACTAGTACGTGAGTCCAGGTTGCCAGTTGGTTCGTCGGCCAGAATTATCGACGGCTCGTTGACCAGTGCACGAGCAATTGCGACTCGTTGGGCCTGGCCACCAGACAATTGGTGTGGCAGATAATACTCACGTTCGTTTAAATGAAAGTTTTTTAGTATCTCACTGGCCATAATAAGCCGTTTGGTTTTTGGTATGCCACTATAGGTTAATGGCAGCGCCACATTTTCCAAAATCGTTAGTCGTGGTACCAGGTTAAAGTTTTGGAATATGAAACCGATTTGCTTGCTGCGAATGAGTGCCTGTCGCCGGCGCGATATCGAATCGACCGGTTTACCCTCCAGTTCGTAGTCGCCGAAAAAGGCCTGATCCAGCAGGCCTATGATGTTCAGTAGGGTAGTTTTGCCGCAGCCGCTTGGTCCCATGATTGCGACGAACTCTCCCTTTTTGATTGTCAAATCAATTCCATTTAACGCAAAGTTTTCGGCGTCACCGATTCCAAACCTCTTTTTGAGGTCCCGCAGTTTTATAACCGGTGTTCTCGCAGTGACCTTAGCCATACATAATTATTATGGTAGAATTTTCCAGACAGTGCAACCGGATTTTTAGGTGAAATAAACAACTGTTATAATCATGGTTGGTAGATGGTAAATAGTAGGTGGTATATGGTAGTTTGGGGCTGGATTTAATCTTAACTCTTGCGCTATCTACCAATTACTATCTACTGCCTACCAATTTTGGAGAGATGGCCGCCACCGCCTGAAGGCGGGGTTCCGCCATGGCGGGAAGTGGTTTAAGGTAATAGCGAACGCCAAAAGAGGCCGTTGTTGTTATAATACAATTAGTTTACGGAGAGGTGGCCGAGTGGTTTAAGGCGCACGCTTGGAAAGCGTGTGTGTGGGTCATACTGCACCACGAGTTCGAATCTCGTCCTCTCCGCCAGGACAAAAATAGAGGCAAGACGCCTCTATTTTATTTGCACAATTTAATTTTCACCAAGTTACCCCCGCGGCGTAGTTAGCTGCGACTTGAGTGGCAGTGAGGGCAAAAGGGTATATGCGAACCGATGATGTTGTGTGTGCTATCTTGTTAAGCCACCCGTCAGAACCTACGTAATGTGTTGTCATAGCTGCGACGGCTCCGACTGACAAAGCTACCGGATTCCCAACCAATGATCCATCAATATAAAGACGCAAATAGCTGCCGTCTGCCGTCCCTACGATATGGTGGAGAAGCCCGTCATCAACAATGTGAACGGACGTTGTAACCAAGTTGTCAGTACTAGCAATATAGTAGTGCAGACTGACCTTTCCACCTTCCCACCTTAGGTCAAAAGCATTGGTATAGTTTGAATTGTGAGTCGAAAAGATTCCATAGTTCGATCCTGTATGGTAGTTAACCGAAGCCCACACTTCTGCCGTCAGGCTCTTTGATTGGTACACGTTGTTTAATAGGGGCAGATACACAATGTCATCCACCCCATCAAAAGTAAGCTTATAAGGATCACCCGCTGTTCCCGCACCTCCCCATGGTGTCTCAGCGCCAAAGTTAGTCAGTGTTCCATCATTGCCATTGCCACTAGTATCTTTCCAGGTAGTGGTTAGTGGGGAGTTAATGCCTTGGGAGAGTCCGTTGTTAGCTCTGGCTGCATGTAGTTCAAGTATAGCGCCTGGTGTGACGTTTGGTTGGGTGGTGTTAGCTAGTTTAGGCTTGGTAGTATCAGTAATGCTGTAGGCACTATTACCATTTTGGTTAACTAGATAAAAGCTAGGTGAGCTGGGGTTAGGGTTAGCTGAATAGCCAACGATCGAGTTACCAGGACTGTTCTTAAGGCAGATGGTAATGCTTGGATTAGATGGCGTTGGACAGTCAGTCACGCTAGTTGGATATATACTATTTTGAGCTTGAAAGGCTTTGAGCTGGATAACATCATTAGCTAGGTCTGATTGCAATGAAGCGCTAATAGCCCGACTACTAACACTACCATAGGTTACTAGGCTTATTACGGCTAGGATGGCTATTACTACGATGACTACCAGGAGTTCGACGATGGTGAACCCGCCTGTCTGTTCGACAGAACGGGCAGGAGCGGGCTTATTAGTAGACAACTTCCTAGTCCGTTTTAAGGTTAAATGCATGAGTAAAGTATAAGCGAGATTGATAAGTGTTGCAAATTACTTATTCACTGCGACGACAACGGCAAAAGCCAGGCCGTCGTCGTGGGATATACTGCAATCCAACGATAGTAGTGACGAACCATTTATTTGATCAGCCAGGATTAGTTCCGGTTTTCCCGATGGTAAATTCTTAACCTCTAGCAGCAGCCACGAATCGCTGGACAGTCCCAAGGTTTTGAACGCCGCCTCTTTGACGGCGAAAATCCCGGCCAAATGCTCGGCGTCAAATCGCGACAGTTCGCTTGGTTGAAATACTTTTTTCAAAGCAGTTTGCGATGACATCATCCCTTCGATTCGTGATATTTTCACGACGTCACAACCTATATTCACACCGGGCTTCATAACTTTTTAATTGCTTCGTTAAGCTCTTTGGCAATTGACAAATACGAGCTGTTTTCGTCAAATTTGAGGGGCTCGCCAATTTTAATAGTTGTTTTACCGCGTTTTGGAATGCAATGCTTCCTAGGTAAAATATCGTAGTTTCCGGAAATTTTGATCGGCACGATTGGCACGTTCATTTCGGGGGCGATGACGCCGATAGCGTGTTTGAAATCCTGTATCTCGCCAGTTCGGGTGCGTTTGCCCTCTGGGAAAATCAATACAGAGTTACCCTTATCCAGGAATTTTCCGACGTTAGTCAAACTTTCATCGATATTGCCATGACGGTCAAATGGAAAGGCATTAAAGGCGACGCGAGCCAACAGTCCGGTAGCGCGGTTGCCAAAAATGTAATCCTTGGCAGCAGCGACGCTGGTTTTTGCTCTGACTTTTCGGGGGAGTGCCTTGATAATGTCGGGTGCGTCCAAGTGGCTTTGGTGGTTAGCGATAAAGATTACCGGACCGCCGCCAAACTCCTTTAAATCATAACCTTCAACTTCAACAACCTGGAATGATCTGGATAGGGTAAACAATATATATTGCAATAGCATTCTAAAGTAAACCGCGGATCGATAATCGGGCCAGTTTGGTTGGCCTCTTCTTTTAACCGTCCCGCCGGCCAATTTGATTTGTTTTTCCAAATCGGAAACAGTTGATTTTTGGTTGATGAACGAATCACTCAGGACAACGCCCAATTCGTCCTCGATCTTTGCCATCAGCTCTAGTCTTTTGACCGAATCCATGCCCAGGTCGTTAACAAAAGTTGTTTTTGGTTTTATCTGGCTGATTGGTCGGCCCGTGACGTGGGCAATAATGTTATACAGTTTGTTGTCTTTGTCTTTTGCTGTCGGGGTTTTTACCGCTGGTTTGTCGGCGCTGGCATATTCGTGCACATCACCGCGGATTATTTTGCGGGTCGGAGTGCGTGGAAAGTCGTCGTCCGGCCAAATAATGACCTCTTGGACGCGTTGATGCGGGGTCAAGTGTTCGTTGGTCCTGGCGATAATTTCCTTGGGACTTACTTTTTTACCGTTCGGGATTATGACGGCGGTGATAATCGTGTCGTTGCCTTTTTCGATACCCAATACTACAGTTTCTTTGATGTCGTTATATTCGCGTATGGTCCTTTCGACATCTTCGGGATAAACGTTCATGCCAGACGAGCCGACAATCACGCTTTTTTTGCGGCCGATAATACTAAGGAAGCCGTCCGAATCAAATTGTCCGATGTCACCAGTCATCAACCAGCCATCTTTGAATGTCTCTTTGGTTGCCTGAGGGTTACGGTAATAGCCGCTGCTGATGTTCGGGCCTTTTGCCATAATTTCGCCGTCTTCGGCTAATTTCACTTTTACTCCGGTGATCGGCTTGCCAACGGTTAGGGATTTGTGAAGTTTCGGCTTGGGCGAGCTGACCGCTACGATAGGCGAGGCCTCGGTCAGCCCGTAGCCTTGGTAGACTGAAATTCCCAGACCGTTCCAAAATTCTTCCAGGCTGTCGTCGATTCTGGCGCCGCCGACGTACATTTCCTTGATATCTTTGCCAATTTTTGATCTGACCACGCGCGACACGACGCGCTTGACCGATTTAGGTAGTGGTTTTGATAGGTATAATGACTTTTCGAACACTTTTTTTAAGCCTTTTTCTTCTAGGCCGCGCATGACAGCGTTTCTGAATAGTTGCAAAAAGGCGGGTACTGCAATAACGACATTGACGCCGTCTTTTTGCAAGGCTTCGGATATCGCCCGTGGTTTGACTGCTGGCAGATAGACGACACTTGCCCCCATTGATATCAGCGCCATCAGACCACAGCCCAGCTCTAACATATGACTAAGGGGGACAATCGATATTGATCGATGTGTCGGATAGACAACCATATAATCCATCAGTGAGCGTACATTGGCGCAGAGGTTTTTGTGTGTCAGCACCACGCCTTTTGGCTCGCCGGTGCTGCCGCTGCTAAATACAATTAATAATGTGTCGTCAGGCTTTATGTCGTGGTTGCGGACGGTCCTCTTATCCGAATCGGTCGATATGGCAGTTTTGAAATCCTCGATATGGACCTTGTTCGTTTTAATTTCTGGTGCCTGCGGCATGAATTTTGATATATACACGAATTTCGGCTCGGTCATTGATATGGCTTTTTTCATAAAGTCCACCGAAGAATTCATATCCAGTGGTACGACGATGACGCCTTTTAGGGCACAGGCAAAGAACAGGACGGCCCAGTACGGACTGTTCGGCGCGCTAATGACGATTTTGTCGCCCTTTTTCAGGCCCATTTCGTCCAAATAGGCGACGGCTTGGGCGGTTTTTGCCCACAAGTCATCAAAAGTCCAAACCTTGGTTCGGTACTTTTGCTTTTCTAAAAATACAGTGTTGGTCGTATATTTTTGGCAAGTGGAATACAGATAGTCGTGGACATTGTGGTACAGTCTTGCCTGATTAGCACTTTTTAACATTACGGTTATTATACCATCAAACGCATTCATGCAAACTGGTATATAATGAGCTTATCCAGTCAATATAATTAGTAAAAATGGGGATGAAATGAAAATAACAACCGAAACAACAGACCAGTTTGTCGCAGTCGAAAAAAGCTATACGAACCTGTTACTTGGTCCGTTATTCATAATTCTTGCCGTTTTGATATTTATTTTTAACAAACAGATTAACCAACCAACCTTGGTTTATGTTGTCGGCGGGGTTTTCGTGGTCGTGGGCATTGTAACAATACTATTTCGCAAAGTTGTCACGCTGGCAATGGATAAAGCGTCCAAAACAGTCAATATTACGATGAAGCGTCTGATCGGCGGCAGCAACAAATCTGTTCCCTTTTCGGACGTAAATCGAGTCGAAGTTGTCACGGCAATCGTACGTAATATGACTAATGACAACAATTCGGGGCTTTCGTTTGGGAACACTAATTCATCCGGTGTTAAGCAGGTTGCGCATCTGATTATGTATTTTAACGACGGTACGACGATTGATTTGTCGGACAAGCAAAAATCTTTAATCAACTCATTCAGTTTTTCCAATAAGATCCCGAATACCGACCTGGGGCAAAGGATTGCAGCGTTCATCGGTGTACCATTCGCCCAAGAGGGTCAGGCGACAGGCCAGCAAATGATTGGCGGCGTAATCGACGCGATTAAAAACGCCGGGGATGAACCGAACGAACCAAAAATATAAATATGAAAACGATTAGAAAGCGATCGGCGGGTGGGATAGTATATTCGGACGGCAAAGTCCTGGTGATTCGGGTCAGACCAGAAAACGAAATTGTTTTTCCAAAGGGCACGATCGAGGCGGGCGAAAGTCCAGAACAGACTGCCGTTCGTGAAATCCAGGAAGAAACCGGCTATGAAGTCGTTATCAAGGCGCCGATTTGCGTGATGCAGTACGAGTTCGACGAAAACGGCAAACATTATCATAAAACCGTCTATCAGTATCTGTTCGAAATCGTCGACAAGGACAAGCCGCCAGTGCCACGCCGCCAACCAGGCGAAGATTTCGAAGGCATTTGGCTATCATTTACGGAAGCGTTCGACAAATTAACACACGAAAACAACAAACAAACTCTACGTCAGGCAATTGATTTGATTAATGATGTCAGTCCTTGAGATAATTCAAAAACTCAGCAAAAACACAGCTTATGCTAAAATAACTTCATGACCAATGCCTACAAAACAAAAACAGCATTACATTCGGGAACGTCCTACGCCGAACTTATTAGAAGTGCCAGGAATGATTACCACCAGATACAAAAAAGAACTCCAAGAAGAATACCATACGTTAGGTCAGCGTATTTTACGAAAGACAAAATATTTATTAATAACTTTTGGGAGCATCTTGGTCAAAAATCAGCACGAGATAGGGTCAGGAGGCTAAGACTCTATCATGCCGCTATTGAATTGATTAGAAACTCACGACATGCCCCCGAGTCCATGCAAAATCCCAACAATGAAGATGAATTATTGCACAGATTTTATGGGTTAACACTGGATAATATTAATTTTGCAGTACAAATAAAAGAAAATAAAAAAACACACCGAAAGGACTTTATCTCATGTTTTCCAACAAAATAAAAGGCCTTCCGCTGTGTAGTTCAATGACTACTGCCGAAGGTCTCTATGGACTATATTACCAAATAGCACATGAAAGTCAATTGGAAAAAAGTTTGCCCCTGAAACAGGGGCGAGCCCGAAGGCCATTTGTACCTTTATTCTAAATAATTTCAGGTTAAATGTCAAGGAGGTGAGTAGTGAAAAAGATTAATGGTATGCAAAAGGTAGATAGACCACGCGAAAAGCTATATGCCAAAGGCCCCGCGGCTTTGTCTGACTTTGAATTGTTGCAGGCGCTTATCGGCAGCGGCAACGCCCAGGCTGATGTCGTAAAGATCGCCAAAGAAACGAAAAAACTACTTGATAAACACGGTGCTGATATAACATATAATGATTTACAGCAGGTAACAGGGCTGGGGCCGGCGCGAATCACGGAAATCTTGGCAGCATATGCTGGCATTTGCCAAGTTATGAGCGATACTGAGGCCCTGGATGACCACGACGTATCCGATAAAGGCAATCGGTATAGCGAACAACAGGATACTAAGAAACAAAGTGATATATGCCGCGATAGCTTCGGGCATGTGCTTTGCCAGGCGGCGATGAACCGGATAAAACAAAAATGCCAGCAGTACGGATATACAAATCGTGCCCCAAAACGGAAAAAAGAAAATAAAAGCGCCGACAGTCGCGACTGAACCGATGATTAACCAATTAGTTTGCTTTGCCAAAACATTCCTCGCTTGCTAAGGTGTTTATTTAAATATACACCCATGCGGCGCTGGGCGGAATATCAATAATTTTCAGCCAAAATTTCGTAGTAAGCTTGGGGGTGTGCGCAGGCCGGGCATTCCTCTGGTGCCTCGGGACCCTCGTGAACATATCCGCAATTACGACATTTCCAAAATACTTTGTCATCACGTCGGAATACCATGCCAGAGTCGACATTCTGCTTCAATTTTAGATAGCGCTTTTCGTGCTGTTGTTCGACTTCGCCCAGTTCCGTAAAGACCTTGGCGGCCTCTTCGAAACCTTCATCGGCCGCGACTTTTGCGAAGTCAGGGTACATCGTGCCCCACTCGTACTTTTCGCCGGCAGCAGCGACGGCCAAGTTTTCACTGGTCGTGCCGACGGTAGGGAAGTCATAATTTTCCAAAGTTGATTTTTCGCCGCCTTTTAGAAGCTTCATCAACCTTTTAGCGTGCTCTTTTTCGTTATCTGCAGTTTCGGTGAAGATTGCTGCAATCTGTTCGAAACCCTCTTTTTTGGCCTGCGAGGCAAAATACGTATATTTATTCCGTGCCATACTCTCGCCGGCGATGGCCCGCAGGATATTCATAGGTGTCTGTTGCATGATTTTTCTCCTTTATTCATATCCATTATATCTACTATCGAGCGAAAAAACAGCCTCGGGCGTATAATGAACTTATGAACAAGAAAATATTACTACACACGTTTAGAAATACTATTTTAGCGGCGATATACATATTTATCGTTTCGCAAATAATGCTGCATGGCAATGCCTGGTTTGGCAATTCCAGCGGCACATTAGGCGCATTCGTGGTTTTGATGCTGTTCTCGCTGTCTGCTGCGGTTGTTGGCGGGTTGGTTTTTGGTGAATCGGTTATGTTGTTTTTTGAGAACAAGCGAAAAGACAGTATCACAGCGGCATTGTACAGTGTTGGCTGGCTGGCGCTGTATACTATCATTGGCATGCTGCTATTGGCCATGATCGCAGCGATGAACATACCGTATCACATGTATATGTGGTAAAACGCTTAACTTTTGAATTATCGGGTTTTGGATATATAATTTACATGTCTACGGAAACCGTTTGCTTGCATTACGAATAGACCTATGGGGGGTGAGCTTTTCGATTTTTCGCATGGCAAACGGGGGCGCAGATGAATCGGGCAAAGTATTACCAAAGGGGTAAAGTTGGGTAATAACAATGGGGTTCTCACTGACGAGCAGATCCGAGCGACCGTAAGGGGTATGGGGGTCGACCACGCGTCGGTCGCCCATGACAATCGGATTGACACCATCTATGTGTCGTTCTACCGCAGCGGGGGCTGCGGCAAGATCCACAAGAACGTGAAAGAGTACCTGTTCAAGCACTTCGGCGGCAGGCGCGGCAAGCGCGTCGTCATGATCCCGCAGGTGCGGGAGGGTGAGGAGTGCGACGCCTTCGAACTCAACCCCGGTGACCGCCGGTTCGTCCCCACGAGGATTGTGGCGACCGAAAGAGTCATGGGCTGCTGAGAGCCAAGCTCTCGCCCAGGACATTCCTGTAGACCCGGGGTGGGCCGTGCATAGCGCGCGGCCCACCCCTGATTCATTTTTACGACCTTGACACCCGGGCAACGCGGGTATAAAACGGATTCAGGTTGCAAAATGAAAACTCAAATAGACACAGCGGAGCGCTACATAAATGAAGAGGTGATGCAAAATGGTTCCCCTGAGGCTATTCGTAGCCATTCCGAAGTTGAGCGAGTCGAACTACTGGCGATACTGACGCACGATGATTTCAAGGATACTATGACTATGTGTGCAATCAGCTCGAGAGAAAGCGGCAAAGCCAGTGCCTTCGCCATATATAAAAATCGCGACACTACGACTATTAGCGAACCCGTTTTAGAAGAGGTGGATCAGGTCTGTCATTTTGGGTTGGATAAAACGCACGTGTGGGGAATAGATACCAAGGCCGACGATTTCATGGATCCCACCAGCTTAAAGTATCGTCAACTATTCATGGAGCCAGACGGATTTACCCCCAGAACCGACGTCAAAGGATTCTTTGTCGTGTATCCGGTTGACGAACTGGCTGCCAAAGGATTTGATGCCAAGAAAATCAGACGCCCAAAAAGGGATTTTCTGATTTTTTTTGCTAACCAAACCACCGCGCATCCGGACTTTGTTGCAGGTGTAATAAGTGACGACGGAATAAGATCCGGACTTTTGCTGTTCGGGAAAGATAAGGACAAGCCAGTGATCGATCGCGCTCAATTGGGTTGCATAGGTCCCGGTGATGGAATAGGCAGGGATATTGTGCTGAACCAGATGTCAGCGGCAGGTATTACCTATGCCGACATAGACCTAAGTTGCCCGAAAAACAGCGACCCGTCCAAATTGTATAACAAAAGGGTGGCTCGAGCCTTAGACCAGATATTCTAAAGTGTCGAAATTGACTTTTCACTATACTTATGCTATACTTACGATAATTAACAAATTAAAATCACGCAGGGAATAATGAAAAACAACACACCAGAAGCAGGAATTATTGATATTGATGCTATGTCTGACGCAGTCGACCGCGTATTCGTCGAACACAAAGATGGCGATAGGCATGTTATCGGCGGAAAGCTTAGCGAAGGTGACAAGCAAGAGCTTTTAGAAAAGGGTGTAGTATTCAGAGAATTATCCAGTCCGTCGCCCGCAGAGGCTATCGAAGCGAAAAGCCAGGCCAGTCCGGATGCGGCCAGGTTGACCGGGGCGGCTATTCTGACTGCCGCCGAAAGAAAAGGCGGCGTGATTGAACACGCCATCCTTGATTGAATCTTATATGGGTGTTAAGTCTGTTGACATCTCGCCGAGCAGGGACCTTGGTAAACCTTCGCTTGACGCCGTCAGCGAAGATTCGGTTTATTAGCGAACCGGCTTAATTATTTTGCCGATTGCAAATAATATTCAAATCTTGGCCTGTCAAAGCCCAAGACTTTTTCCAGGCGACCGTCATCAAATTCAATCGTACTGAAAGGGACGCCCATTTGTCCGCTGAGCTTGATCATTTTTTTGGCTTCGTTGGGACTTTCGTCAACCAACTTTTCGTTATACTTGACGCCTCTTTGATCCAGCCAGTTTTTTAGGGCGTTGCAATAAACACATGTCCTGGTACTATACACTGTTATTTTCATTATTTTTCCTCCTTTTGCATACATTTTTTACATTTGCCACTAACCGTCAGGTTTCCTGATACCTCGCAGTCGTCAATTGATGATTTTAATATCGGGATGATGCTGTTCTTGATGTTGGTGTCTATTAGCAAGCCGCAAGAGTCGCACAGAAAATGGTCGTGGGGGAGCGGGTTGGCATCGTATCGAATAGAGCCGTCTTTGCCAGAAGGCGCCAAGCCGATTACGCCGCGCGCGGCCAGTCGGGCGGTTGCTCGGTGTACCGTAGTTGCACTGAGAGTGGGGTAGGATTTTTGCAAAATGTACAGCAGCTCGGCATTGGTGGCGTGGCCGATTTTTTTCAGCTGCATTTTAATATCGGTGCAATATTTGGTTTGCCGTACGGCGATTGCGCTATCCATGAATATTTAGTATAGTCGAGATTGTCATTAATGTAAATAGTTTACAATAAGAACATAAATCAAATAATTATCGATGTCCGCGAACCTTATGAGTTCGCCAGTGGGCACGTAGACGGCGCGATCAACATACCATCCACTCAGATTATGGACGGGATGGCTAATCTGGGCAAAATTCCCAAGGATGCCGAGATAATTTTGTATTGCAATTCGGGCAGCCGAGCCAACTTTGTCGGAAGTATTCTGAACAGGATGGGTTATGACGACGTGGCTTGCATGATCAACAAGGAGTATGTCGAATCGGAATACGGCCTAGCGTAGAATAAACAACACGCTACGCTATATATGGTGCATTTATGATAGTTGATGGTATAATAGAACTTGCGTGGAGGTAAAAATAAAAAACCGTAACTAGAAGTGCTTTCAGGGGGTAGGAAGGGTAGGTTACTTTCGCATGAGCTTTGGGCCCGCGCCTAATATTGACGCGGGCCTTATGTTTTTTAGAAACATTTTGTGACGATTGGTATAATAAATAATCAGTGTCAAAATAATACTAAAATATCAAATGCAGAATTAGGAGGTGTAATCAGTATGCAGGATCCGTTTACGAACGCTATGGCCCAGTTGGACAAGGTGGCCAAAATCAAAGGCTTTGACGAGCAGTTCATATCAAGACTAAGGCAGCCGGATCGCGATATGAGGGTTTCGATTCCCGTAAAGTTGGACGACGGCTCGACCAAGATATTCGAAGGCTACAGGGTTGAATACAACAATGCCTTCGGGCCATACAAGGGCGGTTTGCGGTTTCATCCCGAGACCAATATCAATGAAGTCAAGGCGTTAGCGTTCTGGATGGTTCTAAAATCCGCGGTCGTTGGTATTCCGATGGGTGGCGGCAAGGGCGGTATAACCGTCAATCCGAAAGTCATGTCCAGCGGCGAGCTGGAAAGGTTATCGCGCGGCTGGATGGACATGATGGCAGATATCCTGGGTCCTAAAAAAGACGTGCCGGCACCGGACGTTAATACTACTCCTCAAATTATGGCTTGGATGGCTGACGAATACGCTAAGCTTACTGGCGACAAGACCGGTGCAGTCATTACTGGCAAGCCGGTTGATGCGGGTGGTTCGTTAGGGCGCGATACGGCTACGGCACAGGGCGGTTTTTATGTGTTTGAGGCGTTAAAGGAAAAGGTAGGCCTGAATAAAAAATGCAAAGTCGCGATTCAAGGCGCCGGCAACGCTGGTGCGAACGCGGCATTGATTTGGCATCTGGCCGGACATGATGTGGTGGCGCTGTCTGACTCCAAAGGCGGCGTCTATAATGCCAACGGTCTGGACGTCGATAGTATTGTCGAACATAAAAAGTCCACCGGCTCGTTGGCCGGCTATAGCGATACCAGCAGAGGCGACTTGGATATAACCAACGAGCAGTTGTTGGAGACCGAGTGTGACTTGTTGATTCCGGCAGCCTTTGAAAACGTCATAACGGCGGACAATGCCGACAAAATCAAAGCCAGCGTAATTTTAGAGCTGGCCAATGGTCCGGTCGATATGGCTGCGGATGAAATCTTGTTTAGGAAAAATATCGCCGTAATTCCGGATATTTTGGCTAACTCCGGCGGGGTTGTGGTGTCGTATTTCGAATGGGACCAGAACTTGAAAAACGAACACTGGACAAAAGACGAGGTATTCAAAAAATTGCAACCCATCATGGCCGGTGCCGCTGATAAGGTATACGATGCGGCCAAGGGTGCCGAAACCGACCTTAGGATGGGAGCATACATCCTGGCAGTCGATAGCCTGCGGGCAAAGATGAGCGAAAATAAAGAGGTGAAAAAGGAAGGCTTTGCTATAATAGGGGCAAATGGATAAAACGGCCCTAATAATTCAGAAATGTGTAAAAGATTTATTCGGTGTCGAGCGCGACATTCAGCTGACGCGACCGGATTCGCAGTTCGGTGATTTCGCGACTAACGTCGCGATGCAACTGGCAAAACCACTGGGGAAAAATCCGCGCGAAATCGCCGAGCAGTTGACTGGCAAGTTGAAGGACAGTGGTGACTTCTCGGACGTATCGGTGGCTGGTCCAGGGTTTATCAATGTCAAGATCAAAGATAGTGTTTTATCAAAAGAGTTAAAAGAGATAATCGAGAATCCATCCGATTACGGCAAGTCCGATTTGTACAAGGACAAGGTAATTGTGACGGAATATTCCGACCCGAACCCGTTCAAAGTCCTGCATGTCGGCCATTTTTACACCAGCGTAATAGGTGACGCGATCTCGAATTTAATTGAATATTCCGGTGGGGATGTGCACCGTGTCAATTTTGGTGGTGATGTTGGTTTGCATGTCGGAAAAACCATGTGGGCGATTTTGAAGCGACTGGGTGGTGAAAATCTGGAAAAATTGGATGAGATTTCCGAGGATCAGCGATCCGAGTGGATGGCCGAGTGTTATGTCGAGGGAACGCGAGCTTATGAAGATGACGAGACTGCCAAGTCCGAAATAATCGAATTAAATAAAAACGCGTATGACTTTCATATCGATAACGACCACGACTCGCCATTGGCGCAGATATATTGGACGTGTCGACAGTGGAGCTATGATTATTTCAACGCTTTTTATGCCAGAATCGGAACGCAGTTCGAGAAATATTATCCTGAAAGCGAAACTGCCGAGATTGGCCTGAAAACGGTTTTAGAACAACGCGATAAAGGGGTATACAAAGATAGTGACGGGGCAGTGGTATTCGAGGGCGAGCCATACGGACTTCACACCAGAGTGTTCGTGAACCAAGAAGGCTTGCCGACATACGAGGCCAAAGATGTCGGACTTAGTATCAAAAAATGGGATGACTATCACTTTGATAAATCGATTATTATCACTGGTAATGAAATTGTTGAATATATGAAGGTCGTCTTGAAAAGTATTCAGCAGTTTATGCCGCAACCAGCTGAGCATACTACGCATATTACACATGGTCATATTAAACTGGCCGGTAACGAAAAAATGAGCAGCCGAAAAGGCAATTTTTTGCGAGCGGTTGACGTGCTGGATATGACGGCTGATGCCAACGAGAAAGCTCAGGGGAATCGTAACGACGCGCCGGTGTTGGGCGCCATAAAATATGGATTTTTAAAGTTTAAAATCGGCGCCGACAGTGTGTTCGAGCCGAAAGAGTCGGTTAGCATACAAGGGAATAGCGGCCCGTACTTGCAATACGCCCTGGCTAGGGCGCGGTCAATCGTTAAAAAATCGACTGTGTCACTCGATAATCCTAGTGTGTATAACGATGAATATTCTCAATATGAACGCGATCTGCTATTCAAGATTACAGAGTATCCCTATGTGATACATCAAGCGACTATCGAATTCGCGCCTCACCAATTGTGTACTTACCTTTATGAATTAGCCCAAGTGTTCAATCGATTTTACGAGAATAGCAAGGTTATCGGTGACGAGAGGGAGGTTGTCAGAATACATTTAGTAAAAGCTTATATAGCGGTCCTTGGCAACGGTTTGACGGTTCTGGGTATACCTACACCCGAGCGAATGTAATATAATTTAGCTACAGACAGGAGTATCACATGCCAGAAAAACAAGAAAATAAAACTATCAGGAAGGCCAAGGTAGTTAGCGTAGCAAAGAAGGCAAACGTAGCGCCGAAAGTTATTGCCAAGGCGGGCGGTTCACGAATGAAGGATTTTTTGGATTTTTTGCGGACACAAGGCGCGGTCGGCTTGGCCGTAGGTTTGGTCCTAGGTGGTGCTACTGCCGTGCTCGTCAAATCGTTAATAGATAATGTCGTCATGCCACCATTGGGCTTATTGCTTGGTTCCACTCAGGGATTAAAAGGATTGACCTGGACGGTTGGCGGTCATATCGGCAGCAAAACCGCTACGATCAATTACGGAGTTTTCTTGAACGACCTGATTAATTTCATAGTTATTGCTTTTGTCGTGTATGTAATTATCAAAGTATTCCATTTCGACAAGATCGACAAGAAAAAAGATAATAAAAAATAGTGATACAATGAAATCACTATGCAGAGCGTGAGGCGTCGAGATCACCGACGAACTTGGGTCGTAATTCTACTGATAATACTAATTCTTTTAAGCTCGGCTATCGCCGCGGTGATTTGGTCGGTCAGGTCCGGTGCGCCTGATGGCAATATTTTCAGCAAGACTTCTAAAAAAGTCGTGCCGATGCCGAAAACTATTTCTTCGAATGTGCTTTTCTTGGGTAATTCATTTTGGGGCAGGTATATTAACGATTGGTCGATGGCCAGTCCGTTAAAATATGCGTACCCATTTTCTAGGTTGAACGAATTTCATCGCGAAAACTATAATGCTTGGATTTCAGGTCTGGAATGTCCAACCGTTGCCGGTGTTAATATGACGTCGGCCGAAATGGAACAGGCATTGCAGTTCAATTGCTCGCCGGATTACTTGCCCGAAGCCGCGAAATGGTACACGGCTTTTACGTTGGCCAACAACCACACTGACAACCAGGGAGGTGCGACCGGCTTCAAAGAAACGCAAACCCAATTGGACAAATACGGTATCCAATATTTTGGAAATTACGATCCGGATGTTTTGGATGATGCCTGCGAGGTAATATCCCTGCCGGTCAGCGTTTCTTATGACAACGGGTCGACCAAAGACGGAAAATTGCCGGTAGCGTTTTGTGGGTATCACGGTGTTTTCAAAATCCCTTCGACCGAATCGGTTGCGGCCATGCAAAAATATTCGCAGTATATGCCGGTTGTCGCCATGCCGCATATGGGGGCAGAGTATAAACCGGCGCCTGATCAGCTAAAGACCGATTTTTATCGTGGTCTGATTGACGGCGGTGCAGATATGGTAATTGGTGATCATCCGCACTGGATACAAACCAGCGAAAGTTATAAAGGACACCTAATCGTATATTCTATGGGTAATTTCATGTTTGACCAACAGGATACGCCGGAAGTCGTACGCTCGGCGGGTATACATATGTACATGAAAACTACGGGCAAAAACGAGGCTTTGATGGATAAGTGGCTGGGGTTGGGCAAGCGATGCGTGAAGTATAAAGACGACTGCCTAAACCAGGCAAAGTCGCAAAAACTTACCAAGCTTGATATGAGCTATACGTTTGATGTCGTCGGAACGAATGACGGTGATAAAGTCGTAAAACCGGCTACTGCCGCCCAGCAGGCAAGTATACTGGACAGGCTGAATTGGCAATCAACCATCCAGGGCCTTCAGCCACCATATAGCGGTCTGTAGTAAAATATTGTTATGACTAAAAAAGAAATGCATGAATACCTGTTAAGTTTCCCGAACTCTTGGATTGATTTTCCATTTGGCGAGGATGTCGCGGTGTACAAAGTTGGGCATAGTGAAGCCGACGGTGAAAAAATGTTCGCCTTGGTGCCCGAGAATAATAAGCCTCTGCAGGTCAGCCTGAAATGCGATCCATTACTGGCCGAGAAGCTCCGTGAAAAATACGAGTCGGTCATGCCTGGATATCATCTGAACAAAAAACACTGGAACACCATAATTTGTTCGGGCCAGTTAGACGACGAAGAATTAAAAGACTTGATCAGACACAGCTATAACCTGGTCGCTAACTAGTCGTATCGTTGAAGTTAGAAAAGTCTTGTTGAGTCTGAGACAATGTGTCTATGGAGTTCGCCAAAAAAGTTTTTAGCTTGGCGCTATTGGTGCTTTTATGTATTTGGCGCATCAGGATGATAGTGTCTTCCAGCTGTGTGGACATTTCATTTGCATAGACGCGGTCAAACCTAACATTTAATCTGGCATCGTCAAGTGTTGCCAGTAGCTTTTGGTTTGATTCCGCCAGGGTTGCTTTTTTAGGCAAGCTGTCGACTTTGATATTATTTTGGGCAAGTATCGGGGTAATATCACGAATCGTATTTGTCAAATAGATCCCCAGGTCACTGTTAATCTTGCGCAGCTGAGTGCTTTTGATGTTGTCTTTGGATTGATCGACGGTGTCTTTTGTCGAGACTAATCGTGCCGCCAGGCGCTCGGTAGGTGCAATATTATTTGCCGAGGCGTTAATCGCGAGCCCGACAACGAGTATCAGGGCTAGAATCGCAATGCCAATAAGGCCAAAAAAAACCGGCTTGTTGCCCAATATACCCGAACCTTTTTGGGGCTTGGGAGCTATTTGATCCAAGTAATTAGCTGGTGGTTGCGGTGTGTTTTGATCGGGTTGCATACTGATGTTAATTTAAGCATAAACGACGTACATAATCAAAAGCTTCCTGCCTCTGCTTTGAGTTATTCGATTACAGAGATATAATTAGACTTGAAATGCAGGATGCCAAAGAGGAGGTCAGGTCGCGTTTGAATATCGAGGACGTAATTGGGCAATACGTCCAGCTTAAGCGTGCCGGTCGCAACTTCAAGGGTCTTAGTCCATTTACTAGCGAAAAGACCCCCAGTTTTTACGTCAGCCCGGACAAAAATATCTGGCATGATTTTTCTTCTAATAAGGGCGGTGACGTTTTTTCATTCGTTATGGAGGTCGAGGGACTGGACTTTAGAGCAGCATTAGAGCTGCTGGCGCGTAAGGCTGGTGTTGACTTATCAATGTATGACACCAAGGGAAGTCGCGAAATCGCGAAGCGCAAAGAACGCCTATACTTGGCGCACGAATTGGCGGCGAGTTATTATCAACAAAGTCTGGTAAAAAATCCGCGGGCCGTTCAATATGTTTTTGGCAAACGTAAACTTTCAAAACAAATTGTTCGAGATTTCATGATAGGCTACGCACCCTCCAATGGTGACGCATTGACACAGTTCTTGGACAAAAAAGACTTTACTAAAAAAGAATTATCACAGGCCGGCCTAACGAATCGTTTCAATACGGATTTGTTCAGGGGAAGGATGGTTATTCCGTTGATGGACATCACAGGGCGGGTTATCGGTTTTACCGGGCGCATTATCGTCGATGACCCCAAGGCGCCAAAATACTTAAATACGCCACAAACGCTGATTTATGATAAAGGGAGGCATGTTTTTGGTTTGTCCCAGGCCAAAGAGTCTATCAGGAGGGACGACTATGTCGTGATTGTCGAAGGTAATTTGGATGTTGTCAGCAGCCATCAAGCTGGCGTCAAACAGGTCGTGGCAACTGCCGGCACGGCAATGACGGAAAACCATCTGAAAGCCTTGGCCAGGTTGACATCCCATGTGCGTTTGGCGTTTGATGGTGACAAAGCAGGATTGGCCGCGACCGAACGGGCTATACCGCTGGCGCAAGATGCCGGCATTGATCTGTCGATTATTACTATGCCTGAAAGCGCCAAAGATCCGGATGAACTTATCAAGCAAGACCCTAAACTGTGGCAAAAGGCAATCGAGGCGGCAGAGCCGGCTGTCGAATGGGTTCTCAGGCAGTATGCCGGACGCGAGGACCTGAACAGTGCAATTGGTAAACGCAAGTTTACCACGGCGGCACTAGATATGGTGCGCGTTTTGCAGGATTCCGTCGAAAGGGAATATTATATTTCAAAAATCGCCAAAACCAGTGATTCGTCGGTCGAGGCCCTAAAAGAGAAATTAGCCAAAGGCGCCGACAGGCCGGAAAAAATTCTAAAAAAAGTGATTAACAAAACCGAAGCAGCCCAAGACCCGGCCTATTATCAGGACAACTTACTGGCCGTGGCCTTAATTGACGGCGCTACGCATGATTTGTTCAGAACCGCCGATATCGAAACCTTTGCAGGCGAAGAACGGCGGGCGATAGTCAAATATCTGGCCAAAAGCGGTGGCAAACCACTTCGCGACACACCGGATGAATTGAAAAAACACGACATCTATGTTAAGATATTACTATTAAAGGCCGACGCTCGATATGCCGACTGGAACGATTCCGATCGTTACTTTGAAACGGCACGATTGCTCCGCCAAGTTGCTAACGAACACAAGAAAAAACAAAAGGACGTATTAACTGAACAGCTGCGTGATGCGGAAACTTTGGGTGATGAGGCCCTGGCATCCGATATACGCGCCAAGCTGAATAAATTAATTAAGGAGATAAAAGGTGGCCAAAAATAAGAGTGATGATGAGATAGAAGAAGTCACGGTTGATTCGGAATTGGTTGATGGTGATGGATCGACGCTGAACGATTTGGAAGAGCCGGCTCCGGACGAACTGAAGGAAGAGGAAGAAGAGGACGACGAGGACACCCTAAATAAAGGGCAGTATTTTGATGACGCCAGTGATGACAGTGTCAGGCTGTATTTGCGCGAAATCGGTAAAATTCCATTGCTAAGCGGCGAAGAGGAATTGGCGCTGGCCAAGCGCGTCGTGGCCGGCGACAAAAGGGCAAAGGATAAAATGGCCGAAGCTAACATGCGTCTGGTTGTTTCGATTGCCAAACGCTATAGCGGGCGCGGATTAGATTTTTTGGACCTGATTCAAGAGGGAAATACCGGCCTGCTTCGCGCTGTCGAGAAATTTGATCCAGACAAAGGCTTTAAGTTTTCGACCTATGCGACCTGGTGGATTCGCCAGGCGATTACCCGTGCCATTGCCGACCAGGCCAGGACGATTCGCATTCCGGTGCACATGGTTGAAACCATCAACAAGTTACTTCGCACTCAGCGTCGAATGACGCAGGAATTGAACCGCGAGCCTACTATTGAAGAGCTAGCCGAGGAGTTAGAGATGGAACCGGCCAAAGTCGAATACGTCATAAAAATCAAGCAAGACATCACATCGCTTGACGCTGGTGTCGGCCGTGACGGTGAGGACGAAGATTCGGTACTGGGTGATTTTATCGAAGACGGTGACAGCGTTACGCCGGAAGAATCAGCCACGTCGCAGTTACTGAAAGAACAAGTCCAATCTGTGCTGTCGACACTGTCGGACCGCGAACAAAAAATCGTTAAAATGCGCTTTGGGCTGGAAAACGGCAAAAGCCACACGCTCGAAGAAGTCGGTCGTGAATTCGCCGTCACGCGCGAGCGCATCCGCCAAATCGAAGCCAAAGCCCTGGCGAAACTGCGCAAGCACAAAGACGCCAAAAAACTGCACGAATATCTGGGGAATTAACCGTTAAATTCAATATCGTCCAGAATCTGGTTTATTTTACGTCGCAGACTTTCTAAATCGCCGTCGTTTATTATGAAATGGTCGGCGAGGGCGATGGGCCCGCCAATATTAAATCGTTCGATTTCATCCCAATCACGCTGATTCGCTTCGGCTTCTGTCAGGGGATTTTCAGCGCGGTTTTGTAGGCGGTGATGACGGACGTGCCTTGGTGCCAGTAGAGCAATGATGTGTAGTTCACCCGGGAATTCGTGCTTCATTTTTTTGTATTCATCCCAAGATAAATCGATGTCTGTCGTGATGTGATGCTGTCCGGCGTCGACCAAATTTGTTATTTCGTCGGCAATATCATTGCCGTCAGCTTTTGGAATGCCTTTTTGTGTTAAATATTCGACAGCGGTTGTCTTGCCGGATCCGGGCAGTCCAACGAATGCGACGATACTAGCGTTTTTGTTATCATGTGTCATATGGTTATTGTAACAGATTGTGTAGTCCTACCATCTACCATCTACTAACTACCATCTACTAACTACTATCTACTAACTACCACCTACGGTATACTGGTAATATGACGAAACGTTTGGCTGTGATTGACGGAAAATCTGTGTTTTATCGCGGTTATTACGCTATGCCGAATTTAGCGACGGCCGACGGTACACCGACCGGTGGTGTTTATGGCTTTGTTTCGCTGGCGATTGAACTGATTAAAAAGCTAGAGCCCGATTACGTGGCAGTGGCGTGGGACAAAAAGGGCACCAACATCCGAAAACGTCGCGAGATTTATCCGGAATATAAAGCGGGTCGTAAAAAAGCACCGGACGATTTTTACGAACAGATTCCGATTTTGCATGAACTGCTAGACGCGTTCGGTTGGCCGCTGTACGAATTGGATGATTACGAAGCTGACGATATCTTGGGCGTGTTTGCCAAAGAAGCGACCGAAAAGGGTATCGAAACAGATCTGATTACCAGCGATTTGGATGCGCTACAAATAATCGGGCCAAAGGTAAAAGTCTATGCCATGAAGAACGGCCTGTCTAATATCGAGGAATTTCACGAAGAGTCGTTCGAGAAAAAATACGGTATCCGTGTCGACCAATTCCTGGATTTAAAAGCCCTGAAGGGCGATTCGTCCGATAATTTGCCGGGGGTGCCGGGAGTCGGCGAAAAGACCGGCATTGCGCTACTGCGGCAATACGAAACCCTGGATAATATTTACAAGCACTTGGATGAAATTAAACCGACTGTTGCCAAAAAACTAAAGGACGGCAAAGAGTTGGCTTATGTTACTAAAAAAGTATCCGAAATTTGGTGTGACGCCCCGGTCAAACTGGATTGGGACATTGCCGATGTTAATGACACGGATTTGGAAAAAGTCGCAGACATCTTGAAACGACTTGAATTTACGTCGTTAGTTCGGCGGTTGCCAAAAAATATGCAACTTCATAGTGAAACCAAGCCAGTTGGTGGTGATAAACCAGAATTTAGTACCGTCAAGGAAATTACCTGGCCCGATGTTGTCAATATTGACGGCCCGGTTGTGATACATGTTGAAAATGATGAGGTTTGGCTGTCGCAAAACGACAAAACCGTGTACAAGAGCCTGATTAAGAATGTCGACAAAAGCGTCTGGCGCGCCCTCGAGATGGCGACGGTCATCGGTTATGATATCAAGGAAATTTATCATCAACTAGTGGCACATGACATATTGCTAAAGTTCAATTCGGTTCACGACATCCGCCAAGCAGCATTTTTGATAAACCCGTTAATGCGCGACAGATCGCTGGTGGGGCTTGCCGGCATTGAAACCGATGCAGCGCCTGTCGGTGTTATTTCGGCGATTTGGCATATATATGATCAGCAAATCGACTTTTTTGAGCGCGAACCGAAAATAGCAAAAATCGCGAAGGAATTCGATTTTCCCCTGACTCATATATTATTCTCGATGGAATGCCGGGGGATAAAAGTCGATACCGACGTGTTAAAAAAACTCAGTGTTGAATTTGGTAACGACTATCACAAACTAGAGCAAGAAATGTATAAAATGGTCGGCTACGAATTCAATATTGGCAGTCCGGCGCAATTGTCGAATGTATTATTCACGAAATTACAATTACCGACGAGTGGCATTAAAAAAGGCAAAACAGGGTACAGTACAGGACAGCGTGAGCTGAACAAGCTGCGTGGCACGCATCCGATCGTCGAATTGATCGAAGAAACCCGCGAGCTGGCGAAATTAAAAAACACTTACATCGATACTTTGCCCAACCAAGCTGACGACAACGGCCGGGTACATACGACATTCAATCAGGATGTAGCGGCAACCGGGAGGCTTAGCAGTACTAACCCGAATTTGCAGAATATCCCGATCAAGACCGCACTGGGTCGAAAAATTCGCGAAGCATTTATTACTGATGATGACAAAGTATTGGTTAGTGCGGATTATTCGCAGTTTGAATTGCGCCTGGCGGCCGTCCTGGCGGATGACAAGGGGATGATAAATGATTTTAATGGTGATGTCGACATCCACACCAAGACAGCGAGCGCCGTATATAACATTCCGATGGATGATGTGACCAAGGCGCAGCGTCGTAACGCCAAAGTAATCAATTTTGGAATACTTTACGGCATGAGCCCACATGGGTTAAGTGCGGCGACCGGCATGAGTTTTGTCGAGGCAAAGAAATTTATTGACGAATATTTTGAACTGCGACAGCCGATTCGAAAATATATTAATAAAACTCTTGATATGGCCAGGACCGAGGGCTATGTGCAGACGTATTTCGGTCGCCGCCGCCCGACACCTGATATTTTCAGTAGTAATTTTATGGTTCGGCAAGGGGCTGAGCGTGCCGCCGCTAACATGCCAATCCAAGGCACCGAAGCTGATCTGATGAAGCGGGCCATGATAAAAGTCGACGAAAAAATCGAAGGGTTGGGCGAGCAAGTTTTGCAGATTCACGACAGCATTTTGGTTGAGTGCCCGTCCGAAAACGCCGATAAGGTAGCCGACATTTTAAAAGAAACCCTAGAAAACATCGCGCCAGAACTGCAAATTCGCCTGAAAGTCGACGTTAACACCGGCAACAACTGGAACGAACTATAGGGGACATTCATATATTTATAGAGACATATTCGTTGACGTAGTCTGCAAAGGATATTATAATTGTATTAATTATGGCGAATTACAGAACAAGACGATTTATCCCGGTGGCCTTGGTTGCTATTATAGTAATAGTTGCCATTGTCGGGCTTGTCTATGCTGCCAGATTATTATTCTTTTCGGGAGGAAATGTAATACCAACGGAGGACAATAGTCGAACTGAACTACTAAGTACTGCGGCCGATAGGTCTGTTAGGCTGCAGGTTCGCGGTAACATTGTGGCTGACGAGAATTTTAGGGCTTACCAGATACAAATTAGCTCAGATCAAAGGAGGCTGACTTTGTATAAAGGCTATACGATGGATAGTTTTGATAATACGATCCTGTACAACAACACACCCGCTTATAACCAGTTCGTGAATGCCCTGGATCGAGCCAGAATGATGAATGGAAACGAGCTGACGGGGGATGCGAACAACACCAATGGTATTTGTGCGACGGGCTTTTTGTACGAATTTCAAATTCTACAAAATGACAAGGTGCAAAAAACTCTGTGGTCAACTTCGTGCAGCAGTACTCAGGGCTCTTTGAGGGCAAACACGATGGCTTTGATTAACTTGTTCGTTGTACAAATTCCGGATGGGCAAACTAAAATAAATAGTTTATGGCAATAAAAGCAATTATATTTGATTGTTTCGGGGTGTTGGTGACTCCTGGTAGTAAAGCGCTAGCAAACGACTACCCCAAGTTCGCGGGCGAGATAAGTAATTTAGACCATCAAGCAGACTACGGCTTGATATCCCGCAAAGAGTACACTCAGGCGCTTACCAACTTAGTCGGGCTGTCGGACGGCCAAATTGAAGATAGATACTGGAAAGACAGCAGTGTCAGAGTGCAAAGCTCTTTTAATTGGGCAAAACAACTTCGTCAGGCGGGGTATAAGGTTGGACTGTTGAGTAACATAGGACAAGGTTTTTTTAATGGTTATTTTTCTGACCGGGAAAGACAAGAATTGTTTGATGCGGTGATATTATCCAGTGAAGTGGGGATTGCCAAGCCAGACGTGGCGATATACGAGATAATGGCTGATAAATTGGGCGTAAAACCCGACGAATGTGTAATGGTTGACGATACACAATTAAACGTCGAGGCAGCCAAAAATGCTGGCATGAGGGGTGTTTGGTTCATTAATACAAGCCAGGCAAAAGAAGAAGTGAATAAAATTTTGGAGTCAAAAGGTGCCTGAGCTGCCCGAGGTAGAAACCGTAAGGCGTGGACTTAGCAAGCTGATAATTGGTCGCATAGTCGCGTCAGTCAAGGCTGATAACCCCAAAAGCTTTCCTAATCCTGAGGTTGACGTCAGGAATTTTTTAATAGGTGCAACAGTAGTTGGGGTGCGCCGTCGGGCAAAAGTCCTGATGATTGACCTGTCGACCGACTATACGTTAGTGATTCATCTGAAAATGACCGGACAGTTAGTTTTTGTGAACAAAAACTTAGAAGATGGCAAATGGAAGATGGGAAGTGGCAAATCGCCAAATTCAAATAGCCATATTCCAATAGCCAATGCGAGTGAAACTCGCTACGGTGCCGGTCATCCTACCGATAGCCTTGTTGGTGAACTGCCGGACAAATCGACCAGGGTCATCTTTCATTTCGCCGACGACACACATTTGTTTTTCAACGACCAGCGCAAATTCGGCTGGGTCAGACTAATGCCAACATCAGAGGTCGAGAATATTGATTTTATGAAGCGTGTCGGTCCAGAGCCGCTGGAAGCGGATTTTTCAGCGCTGGAATTTGCCGGCAGGTTCAAGCGGCGAGCTAATACAACCATCAAGGCGGCCCTATTGGACCAGTCAGTTATTGCCGGTATTGGCAATATATATGCTGATGAGGCGCTGTGGGGAGCGAAAATACATCCTGGACGTATAGTAAACACGATTTCCAACAAAGAGTTCAAAAAACTGTATGACGAAGTCCGATACGTTATGAATTTATCGATTGAAAAAGGCGGCAGCACCAACCGCAATTATGTCGACGCCGAGGGTAAAAAGGGAAGTTATATGGATTTTGCCCGAGTATTCGGGCGCGAGGGTCTGAACTGTCCGCGTTGTGGCGCTGAAATTATTAAAATCCGAGTAGCCGGTCGTGGTACTCACATTTGTCCCAAAGAGCAAATTTTGTGAAGGGTCCCAACCCTCGGTCCGCTGTATCTGCCAATCTCGGCCCGCCATCACTACTTTCTTTCATCAGTACAACTTTGTACCTAGATTTCGTTCTGCACCAACCGCGGGTCCTGCCGCTCGGTCCGCCCCTAGCCCTCGAACGGGTTACCGTTCTCGGTCTGGGTGCTGCCCCGCCTCGCGTCACCCGCTATATACCAATATGCGAATAAATGCCTTAGTCTTAGTGTTTTTGAATAAACATCTGCAGCCCAAACCCGACAGGACGCCGGGGCTCCTGTTCGGGTGTGGCGCGAAGCCGTTTAGAGAAAATAGCTAAGGCTGAGGCATGGGGGTGGCAGAAAGATTGACCTGGAGGCAGGACCCGCGGTATACCTAGATCAAGATACATAATGCGGCTATGCTACTGTCAAAACTTGTTTTACGTTATAATAACAAGCGATGATAACATTACTATCCGGGGAGAATTCATTTGATATCGAGCGGGCGCTAGGTGTGATTATTAATGATTTCGAAGATATCGATGGCAAGGTTGAAAAAATCGAGGCCGATGACCTCAGACCGTCGCAACTACCTGATATCTTGACCGGCACCAGTCTGTTTGCCGAAAAGCGCCTGATTGTCATTCGCGAGCTTGGTGAAAACAAGCCCGTCTGGTCGGCCTTGGCTGATTGGATTGATAAAATATCCGACGATATACATCTGGTTCTGGTTGAGTCGAAGCCAGATAAAAGAACCGCGACCTACAAAGCGCTAAAAAAAGTCGCCTCGGTGCGTGAATTCCAACCCTGGTCTGAGCGCAATCTGACGGTAATCGAAAAATGGGTTGACGAAGAAGCCAAGACCCAAGGTGTTAAACTGAATAAAAAATGTATTCAACTACTAATTCAGTGGGTTGGCACTGATCAGTGGATGTTGTTTCATGCACTGGAAAAACTAGCCTTGATTGATGATGTCACAGAGGACAAAATTAAGGATGTTGTTGAACCTAATCCGGTCGAAAACGTTCTGAACCTGTTTGAAACGGCCATAAAAAGTGATACGAAAACTTTGACTATGATGCTAAAAACCCTAGAGCAAACCGAAGATGTCTATAGGTTATCCGGCTTGTTGTCCGCTCAGGCTTTTCAGTTAGCGGCCGTTGCTTCGGCTGGCAAGTCTGATAATGTGGCCGCCGACTTTGGGATTCACCCTTATGTCGTATCAAAGCTGACACCAATAGCCAGGAAGCTTGGCAAGTCAGGGGCGGCTAATATCATAGAAATATTTGTCGAACTTGATGACGATATGAAATCATCAAAAACCCATCCGTGGCTATTGGTCGAGCGAGCTTTGATGAAAGTTGCGGGTCTATAGGGAAGTCGAAGTCGTTTAGATGAAGGTTAATATCGTCGTAAAAACTAATAGCTCCAAGGGTCCACTGGTCGAATCGCAACCCGATGGATCTTTGATCGTGTTTTTGCGCGAAGCTGCGCTGGAAGGGAAGGCGAATCGGGCACTAGTTAAAATACTGGCCGATTACTATAAGTTGCCAAAAACCAGAATAAAAATAGTTCATGGCAAGGCCTCGAAACATAAAATGGTCGAGTTAGATTAACCCGGCATAAATCGAATAATTGTAATTCGCTTTGAGCGCTGGAGCGGGCGCTGACGTCGTGTCGCATGACACGGTCAGCGCCCGCTCCGAACCCTTCAGTGCATCCTGTGCTTGCTTACTTGGCAGGTCGGTGCCTTGATCTCGTCGATGTGCCCGTGGGAGTTGTCGTCCTTTGGGTCCATGTCCAGATTGATCATGGCTCCGATCGCCCCGAAAATTGCCCCGCCGACTACAGCGCCAGCGGCAATGATCAGAATCGCGGCATAGACCGACGGAATTACGATTGGACCCAGGTAGATCGCCGGTGTCGGCAAACTGTAAGCGGCCAGGGTACTCCCAGCGGCGGTGCCAAGCATGATGCCCAGCCCGACGGCTGACTGCTTGAGCCAGCAAAGGACCTTTGGCAGCATCTCAGCTCCTTTCGTCGTTCGATCCAGGCAGAATGGCCGACTTGTCGGCGCTGATTATGTACAGCGCGATGACCAGAATGGCCAGCACCAGCCCGGCGCATACGCCACTGATCGTACTGGGGGTACGATCACCTCCAAACGCGAGGGTACCGTACAGCAGGATGTGCGCGATGATGGCCGCGACAACCGTCGCTGCCTGCACGCGTGTGGTCATGCGCACTCGAATTTTCGCGATCATGGCCCCGTTCCTTTCGGATTGACTGCATAATAATGAAGGGTTACAGTTCCCAGGGTCCCCGAAGGGTCCGCAAGTGAACTATAATCACTCGATTTATCAGATGTAAAAAAACCACCACTGACGTACCTCACATCAATAGCTAGGCTTATTCTACTACTTTTAGGCAAAAATGTCAATATGCTAGTGTTTTAAGTGAGATTATTTGTCTTTTGGGCCGGCATCGGGCAGATTGGCTTGGGCTGCTGCCAGGCGGGCGATTGGTACGCGGTAAGGGCTGCAGCTGACGTAATTCAGGCCGATCTTGTGACAAAAGGCGATTGATGCCGGCTCGCCACCATGCTCACCGCAAATGCCGGTCTTTAGATCCTTGCGGATTGATCGTCCTTTCTTGACGCCAATTTCCATCAACTGCCCGACG
>Ga0172375_10000942_pt1 | contig 47126 bp, 42 predicted proteins | sample LakKiv1m_FD_114537 | JGI IMG/M metagenome (GOLD analysis project Ga0172375, IMG submission 114537) | Freshwater microbial communities from Kabuno Bay, South-Kivu, Congo - kab_092012_11.1m | ecosystem: Environmental > Aquatic > Freshwater > Lake | place: Democratic Republic of the Congo... | reverse complement strand
GCAATGAATCATCCATGGAGGAAAAGCTGGAAAAACTGGATGCCCGCCAGAGCATCCGACTATTAAACAAATAGGACATTTCTATTTTGGGGAAAATAGGACATTTCTACTTTGGCTTGACAGTCGCCACCTTTTCGGTTGACACACCGCGGGCGTCTTCATATACTCACCCCGCCGAAATTCGGCGAATCACACAAAGGGAGGAGTTACCATGGGGAGAAAGTACGTCGTACCGTTGAAGGATGCCATTACCGGGGTGTTGCACGGCAGGGCGGGAACCTTTCGGATCCTTATCGATGAGGAAAGCAGCGGGGCAAAACATTTTTCCCTGCTCGTCAATACCATGAACGCCGGGGTAGTGGGCGACGAGCACAAGCACGATGTGGAACATTGCTGGTACATCCTCTCCGGGAAGGGAACGATGTACATGGATGGAAAGTCTTTCCCCATCGAACCCGAGATGGCAGTATTCGCCCCGGCCCACATGCTGCACAAGATCGTTGTCGATCCCGGCCAGGATCTTACCTATGTCGTCATCTATGCGCCGCCCGGTCCGGAGCAGAAACTCAAACAGCTCGGCGAGCACGCCTTTGACGATCCGAAAAAATAGGGGGCTGTCGAGTCTCTTCACTTCCTGCGCTATGCAAAGAAAAGGCCGAGACAAGGATATCCGATGAAGTTTGCCGTTCTGACTGAACCGTATCGTTTCGAGATGAAGGACCTTTCCGTTCCCGAACTCAAGGACCGGGAGATCCTGATCACGGTGAAGAAGGTAGGGATCTGCGGATCGGAGATCACCGCCTACCGGGGAATTCACAGATATCGCGTCCCCCCCGTTATCCTCGGTCATGAGATGGTGGGGGAGGTCTCGGCGGTAGGCGCAGGCGTGAAACGGTTCAAGCCCGGGGAGCGCGTGGTGGTGAAACCCCATACCTTTTGCGGGACCTGTCCGCGCTGCCTTGGAGGGGAACAGAACATCTGCCCCGAGAAAAAGGTCCTCGGCAGCCGCGAGTGGCCCGGCGCGTTCGGCGCGTTTGTCGTGAGCCCCGAACATCTGGTGCATCCCCTGCCCGACGCCATCGGCGATGATGAGGCGGCCCTGCTCGATCCCTTCTGTGTCGGCCTTCACGCCGTCGGAAAGGCCCGGCTACAGGCCGGCGATCGCGTCGTCGTTCTTGGGGCAGGCAGTATCGGCCTCTCCACGCTCCTTGTCGCGCAGGCCGCCGGAGCCGAATCGTATATTACCGATATAAAGCAGACGAACCTGGCGATCGCCAAGACGCTAGGGGCCAGGGGCGCGTTCAATGTCGGCCGGGAGGAAGGGTTGCGACTGCTGGACGAACTCACGTCCGACCTGCCGCCGGACGCCGTCTTCATCACCGCGGGGAGCGAAAGCGAGGTTCCCCGCGCCTTGAAGATGGTCAGGCGGGGAGGGCGGATTATTGTGGTCGCCCATTTTCATCACCCGGAAATCTCGGTGGACATGTTCACGCTCCTCACGCAGGAAAAGAAGCTGGAAGGATCGATCACCTATACCGGCCCGGATCTGGATCGGGGGATTCGCCTGCTCGCGCAGGGGACCGTCAACGTCCGTCCGCTCATTTCCGAACAGCGGAGCCTGGAGGAGATTCAGGGCTGCTTTGAAAGACTGGCAGGGGCTGAAGAAGGGTTGATCAAGATCCTGCTCGCACCTTGAGTTTGAGTCCCCGAGGATATGATCTGAGAGGTTCACAAGAGGCATCGGGCCCTTGAGCCCGTAGGAGGAAAAGGTATGAAAGTAAGCAGGAAAGAACGCAAGGAGATCGGCCTGGCCGTTGTCGGGACCGGAACGATCGGAAAGATACGGGCGGTCCTGGCCCGGGATTACCCCGGTGTGGGATGGCTCGGTGTCTGCGATGTCAACGAGACGCTCGTCAGGAAGGTGGCCGAGGAGGCCAATGCCGATTTCTGGACCACGGACTACAGGGAGCTGCTCAAGCGCCGGGAGGTCAACGCGACCATCGTCGCCACCGATGAGAACAAGCATGTTGAACCGATTCTTGCCGCCGTGGAGCAAGGGCACCGCCTGTTTTTTGAAAAGCCCCTGGCAACGAACGTGAGGGACTCCCGCAGGGTCTATGATGCCATCCAAAAAAGCGGCATCGATGCGGTGATCGGCTACACCAACCGGTTCCGGAGACGGTTTCTGGCCGTCAAGGAAAGGCTGCGTAACGGCGAGATCGGGGACGTCACGACAGTCACGACCCGGGCCTTCATGAACCGAATGGTCCCCTTGGCCACGTTGAGAAGGACCAGCGAAAGGGTCAACCTCCAGCCGATGGTCGTCTCCGGGACCCACAGTCTGGACATGTCGATGTGGCTGATGGAGGGAAAGGAGCCGGTCGAGCTGTACGCCCGCTCCGTGGACAGGGTCCTGGGGCCTGAGGGAACCAAGGATGCGACTTTCGGCATATTCACCATGAACGACGGCACGATCTGGAGCATGAACATCAGCTGGGCCCTGCCCATCGTTTGGCCGGGCGCGGTTTACGGACTGGAGATCGGGATCGTGGGCACCCAAGGGGTGATCACCATCGACGACACCCACCGGGACCTGGTCCTCGCCTCGGAAAAGCCGCAGTGGTCCGGGTACCGGCCGGAGGGCTATCATCCCGAGTATGAGCGCCACGTCGAATTCCTTACCAGCTACCCCCCGGGGGATATCGCCTTCGGGCAACTGTGGGGGCCGATGCGCGAGGAAACCAATACCTGGTTTACCCGTCTCTATATGGGTGTCGAGACGCCGCACGCGACCGCGTGGGACGGCCATCGCAACCTCGTTTTGACCATGGCGATGTGTCTGTCCGCGGAGCGGGGCGTTCCCCTGAAACTCCCCCTCGACGAGGAGGAGTTCTACAAATAGCTACAGCCGCCTCTGCTGCCCGGAAGAATTTGCCGCACCCGTATAACGCAAAAAGCCCGCCCTCTGTGAGGTGCGGGCTTTTTCTTAAAAGACTTTTTTCCTTCGCCACTGGCGCGGCCGTTCGCCGGGGAACTTCAACCCGCTGGCGTCCACGCCCAGATCGACGAACAGCTTGGCCAGGGTGATGGCGCAGCTGTACCCTTCCAGGACAGGGATCTCCCAGCCCATCTCGGTCAGGCGTTTTTGCAGAAACGACTGGAGCCAGAAGACATCGGAGCAGCCGAAGGTGATGACCTCTGCCCCGTCTTCCTGGATGGCCGCCACGGCCTCGCTGACGGCCCTCTCTACGGCCTCGGAAGGTTCGCCCCTGAGGGCTTTGTCCCGCTCCGCATCGATCGTGCTCTCGTCATGGTATCCGGGCCTGGCATGGTAGAAGTTGATGTTCCGGATGGAGGCGCAGCGGTCGGTGAAGCAGTGGCGGACCACCAGGTCGTAATAGAACATATTGTGGGTCTCGGTGAAATCGATGACGCTGAATTTGTTGCCCAGCATCGAGGCGATGTGCATCTGGGAAAAGGCGCAGGCGGTGACGGGGATGCCGTATTTTCTGGCGATCTCCCGGGCCTCCATGAAGCCCGGCTCGCCGCCGCCCAGAAGGACAATGGCGTTGTATTTCCCGCTCTCACAGGCCTCCCGGACGATCGGCAGGCGGGCCGCGGCCACGTGGGCGAACTCCTCGCGGGTCTCCACGGCCCAGTCCCCGTAAGGGGGCGTCGGCCCGCCATGGAAGTCCCATTCCACATCCTCCAGCAGGGGCCGGATGTTGAGGTACTCCATCCTCATGCGCTTTTCCTTGACCAGTTCGGCGGAGTGGTATTTGTCCGCAAACTTGCCGCCGGTCGACAGCTCAAAGGGCTGGATGAACAAAAAGCGGTACTTCTTCTTTTCTTGGGCCATGGGTGACAGCTCCTTTTGGAAACCCTGTCCCCTGCCTCCTGGAGGTGAGGAGCGGGGATGATCTATTTCGACATCTCTTTTCTCACCTCGGAAAGGGCGATCTTGGTGACGCGGTTTTCTATATATCGGAGGGCCGAAGACCAGCGCTGTTCGGTGCAATGGACCTCTCCGGAATGGGCCAGGGCGATGTAGACCAGATGATCTTCTCCTTTTGCCTTGCCGACCTGTCCGGTGATTCCCACTCCGAGGTCCGACCCGGCCAGACGACGCACCCCTTCAGCCAGGGCCTTGGCCAAGCCCTCATTGACGCCGTTTCCCTCCTGCCAGAGGGGCTCCGGGACGGACAGGAGGCGCTTTGCCGCCTCCGGGCTGACGACCGTGATGCCTGCCAGGAGGAATTTCTCGCTCCCTTCCATCCCTTTCAAAGTCTGGATGATGGAGCTGCCGAAGGCGGTTTCCGCCACGGCCAGGGTGATGCCCGCGCCGCGGAGAAACGCACCCAGCACCCCTTCATAGGTCTGTTCGTCGACGCCGAAGATGAATTCATCGAGCCGTTCCCGGATCTTTCTTTCCAGCGCGGCATTGAGCGTCTCCGCTACCCGCTTTTCATTTGCCTTGGCCGTCAGCCGGACATGGATTTCCCCGATCTGGGTGTGGGCCAGAAGCCCGATCGTGGGATTGGACCCCTGTTCGATCAGATCCTTGAGCCGCTCGTCCACAAGGCTCTCGCCGATGCCCGTCAGTTTGAGGACCCGGGAGACGATCACCTCCCGGATTCCCAGTTTCTCCCTAAGATAGGGAAGGACGCTGTGTTCCATGAAGTAGCGCATCTCGTGGGGAACCCCGGGAACGGTGATGATCGCCTTGCCCCCCTTCTCCGCGATGAAGCCGGGTGCGGTTCCGACCGGATTTTCGATCGGGATCGCCCCCTCTGGGATATAGGCCTGTTTGCGGTTGTTGGGGCTTACTGTCCTTCCCTGCCGGACGAAGAAGTCGCTGAGCTGGTCGAAGAGGTCCTGGCGAAAAACGAGGGGGCTGCCCAGGACTTCGGCCACGGCCTCTCTTGTCAGATCGTCCAGGGTCGGACCGATTCCGCCCGTGGTGATGATGACATCCGACCGGCTCAGGGCGCTGCGCAGCGTGGATTTGATCCTCTCCAGGTTGTCCCCCACCGTGGATTTGAAATGCAGGTCCAGGCCGATGGTGGTCAGTTGCTGGGCAATATGGGCCGAGTTGGTGTCCACAATCTGGCCCAATAGAAGTTCCGTCCCAACGGCAATGATTTCAGCTTTCATGACACTCCCCTCTGTCCGGTGCGAAGAATGATGAGAAAATGCAGATGTGTTGCACTTTTTCTTGGCTTGGAAAACCTGTCCCTGTTTGCGGGCCGACTATATGAAGATTCTTTTTTTGTGTCAATATAAATAAGAGCGGTCTTTTAGTCGTTCTGCAGGCGGGGAATCATTCAAGGGATTTTTGGACCGTGCCTCTATGCAAGTAAAAATCAGTTGACAGACCGAAGCGTTCTTCGTATCGTTCCTGCGCATGCCATCTTCTTGTCGGCCTGTCTGGTTCAGAAAATTCTATCTGTCTGGAGGGTTCACGTGGGTATTTTCGGTAAGGTCATCAAGTATCTGCAGGAGGAAGGCCTCTTCGGCGAAGGAGGGGGGAAGCGCAAGCTGGAGGGCGGATTCGATCTGGGCCTGAAGATCTTCAGCGCCGTCTACAGCCTCTATTTTCTGTACACCACCTTCTTCGGGCTCGTTTCCCAAGAGACCCATGTGGGCTTCTACTTCCTGGGGACCTTTGTCATCAGCTTCGCCCTTTTCAAATTCGGATCGCGATCCCCCCAGAGCAGGCCGAGCTTCTTCGATTTCCTCTTCATGCTCTTCATGACGGGGATCATCATCTACTACATTGTCGAGTACCCTACCCTCGCCGAACGGATGGGCATCGGCGTCAAGACGGTCGATGCGGTCCTGGGCTGGGGGATCATCTTGCTGTCGCTCGAAATGGCCAGGAGAACCGTAGGAAACATCATTCCCGCCATCGGGGTGGTGCTTTTGATCTACGCCTATTTTGGACCTTACTTCCCCTTGGGGCTGGGCCACTCCGGATTCTCGCTCGCCCGGATCGCTGAGAGCCTTTTTCTCTCCGGGGACGGGATCCTGGGGACCATGACCAACATCTTCGCCTCCTACATCCTGATCTTCGTGATCCTTGGGGCCTTCATGGAGGTATCGGGCTGCGGCAGGGTCTTCGTCGATCTGGCCTATGCCATCACCGGGCGCGTGACCGGCGGGCCGGCACTGGCCTCGGTCATCACGAGCGCCCTGTTCGGGACCGTCTCCGGAAGCGCCGTGGCCAACGTAGTCGTCGACGGCGTCTACACGATTCCTCTGATGAAGCGAATGGGCTACAAGCCCCATTTCGCCGGTGCCGTTGAGGCCGCTACATCGACGGGCGGCCAGTTGATGCCGCCGGTGATGGGTGCCGCGGCTTTCCTCCTGGCGGAGATCTCGGGAACTCCATACATCACGGTGATCAAGATTGCCGCGATCCCGGCGATCCTCTACTACACCTCAGTGGCGGTCATCATCCGGCTCGAGGCGGTCAAAATGAACCTGCAGGGACTCCCCGCTTCGGAACTTCCGAAGTTCGGCGATGTCGCCCGCCGGCTCCACTTGCTCCTGCCCGTCCCGATTCTCATTGTCCTTCTGGCTTTCGACATGACCCCATTCATCGCCGCCTTCTATACGATCGGTCTGACGATCATCGTCAGTTGGTTCAGAAAAGAGACGGGGATGGGGTTCTCCAAGATCCTCGAGGCCCTCTCCGAAGGGGCGCGGGGAGCCGTCTCGGTGGGATCGATCGTGGGCGTCCTGGGGATCGTAATGGGGGTCTGCAGCCTGACGGGCCTCCCGAACTATTTCTCCCAGTTCATAATCTACCTCTCGGGGGGGTATCTCTTCTCCCTCGTCCTGCTGATCATCATCGCGGGACTCTTCATCGGCATGGGTCTCCCCACGACCCCCTCATACGTCATTCTGGTGATCCTTGGCGTCCCGGCCCTCGTCAAGGTGGGGGTCGAGCCTCTGACCGCCCACATGATCGCCCTCTGGATAGCCGTCCAGTCCAACGTCACACCGCCCGTGGCCTTGGCTGCGATCGCCGCCTCGGCGATCGCCAAGAGCGATCCCTTCAAGACAGGATGGGAGGCCTGCCGGCTGGCCTCCTGGATCTACCTGATGCCGTTCCTCTTCGTCTACACGTCTATCCTCAACGTGGGATGGAACTACGCCTTTATCACGACCGTCATCGCGTCGACTGTCGCCCTGGTCTCCTGGGGCGGGGCGCTCACGGGATACATGCTCCGAAAGACGACCCTCTTCGAGCGGGCAGCCCTCCTCGCATCGTCGCTCCTGCTCCTCCACGAAGGGTTGATCACCGACATGATCGGCTACGTGCTCCTCGCCCTGGTGATCGTCATACAGAAGGTCTCCCTGGGGAAGCAGGCACCCGTTGTTATGGAGGTTTCCACGAAATGAACTCACACATCAACAATAGGAGGTAGGTATGAAAACACGGAAGATGGCTATGGTTTGGATCGGCGTACTGCTGCTTTGCACCGTCTCGGGCGCGAACGCCGCCGAGGTCCAGAAGTATGTCTGGGGGAGCGGCCCCATGGGAGGCCTCTGGAGGATCGGCGTGGGCGCGGCGGTGCAGCTGATCAATGAGCAGATGAAGGACAAGTATTTCTATACGGCGGCCGCATCCGGCGGCGGGATAGAGAATGTGCGGCGCATGATCGGCGGCGAGTTCGATACGACCTGGGCCCATACCAATATCATGCAGGAGGCCTGGACGGCGACGGGGCTTTTCGACGGCCAGAAGCCTTACAAGGACATGCGGGTCATGATCTTCATGGGCGACCAGGCGGTCTGCGTGATCGCTCCGGCCAAATCCTCGATCAAGACCTTCAGCGACCTGGCCGGCAAGAAGGTGAACGTCGGCGCACCCGGCGGGATCGGGGTGTTGGTTGCCAAGAGCATGTTCAAGGCCCTGGGAATCGAGGACAAGGTGAAGCTCGTATTCCTCAACCCTGAAGGCGCGGCCCAGGGGGTCAAGGACGGCCAGATCGACGCGGCCCTGGCGCCGGGCAGCCCCTTCACCCCGTCGTTCACCGAGTTGGCCCGCTCCACGCCGATCCGGCTGATCGAGCCGACCAAGGCGGAAGAGGACAAGATCGAAAAGGGCCTTCCCTACATGGAGGCCAGGGACATCGCCCCCAACACCGCGCCGGGCGAGAACAGCGACAAGGCCAGAAGGGCATTCTTCTGGGGCCAGTACTGGGTGGCCAAGGCGAGCATGCCCGACCAGGCGGTGTACGACGCCCTGAAGATCACCCAGGAGCCGAAGAACCGGGAGATGCTCACCAAGGTCATGAAGCTATGGGGTGAATCCGGACCCGTGTTCGGACCGGTCGCGAGGATGGGGATCCCCATGCATCCGGGTGCCCTGAAGTACTGGAAGGAGAAAGGGGCCAAGCTGCCGCCGGAGATGCTGAAGTAAGGGCATTTTTTGCGCATCAATTTTTTACATATCAATGACCAGGGGGATCGGGTCGCAAGAGGGCCCGATCTCCCTGGTAAGACAGCTCGCCGGCCGTGGTGGGGCCGAGTCCCGTATCGGTCACCGCGCAAGCGCGGTCGGCGGGTTGTGGACATGACGAAATAACCGGAAGCTTCTGAGATGGATGTTGAACATCCCGTAATCGTCATTACCGGCGCCGGGGCCGGGATCGGCAGGGCCTGCGCGGTCCGCTTCGCGAAAGAGGGCGCCCGGGTGGTCGTCGTGGACCGGACCGAGGCGGACGGGCTGGAGACCGCGGCGCTCCTGAAATCCGGAGGGGCAAAGGCCCTCTTCGTCCAGGCGGACGTCTCGTCGGAGGGGCAGTGCCGCTCCTTTGCCGAGGCGGCCGTAAATGCCTTCGGCCGGATCGATGTCCTGGTGGCGAACGCCGGGGTGCGAGTTTTCGGCACGCTGCTGGAGTCGACCGAGGAGGATTGGGACAGGATCCTCGCCGTCAACCTCAAGGGGGTCGCGTTCTCCTGCAAGGCGGTCCTCCCGCGGATGATCGAGCAGGGATCCGGGGCGATCGTCCTGATCGGATCGACGACGGCGATCACGGGCAGGACGAACATGCCCCTGTACGACGCCACGAAATTCGGCATCCTCAGCCTGACCCGGAGCCTGGCCGCGACCCATGGAAAGGACGGGATCCGCGTCAATGCCGTGTGTCCTTCATTCACACTGACGGATTTCCATTTTCGCAAAGCAGCGGCCCAGGGGGTCTCTCCGGAAGAGCTCAGGAAGCACAACCAGGGCTACGGTCTGCTGGGAAGACCGGGGGAGCCCGAGGAGATCGCCGCCGTAGTCTCTTTCATGGCCGGCAGGGACGCCTCCTTTGTGACAGGCCAGTATCTGATCGTGGACGGTGGGTATTCGATCGGCGCGAGAACCAGCCAGAAATCTTAAGCGCCGCTCCACAATACGACGTGTGCGGACCGGTTCAGCGTCTTTCGGACAGGCAAAGCGGACCGGGAGCGCAAATCCCGCCCTTGGGCGGAGAGTTTCACACGGGACATCTGCCATGGCCGATTCCATTCGATACACCCTCAACGGTCCGTTTCAGCCCGAAGAGGTCGAGTCTCTGATCAACGCCGCGGGGCTCACCGTCATCCGGCCCCTCTCCAGGGTCGCGGGCATGGTGACCGGCTCCGACGCCTACGTCATTGCCCGGGCAGGGGACGCCCTGATCGGCTTCGGCCGGCTCCTCACCGACCGCCACAGCATCGCCTACATCAATTACATGGTCGTGGATCCTGCCTACCAGCGAAAGGGGGTCGGACGGGTGATCCTTGAGATGCTGGTGGAGGCCGCGGGCGACGTGGAGAGGATCTTCCTGTACACCGACACGGCGGATGGATTCTACATGCGAAACGGATTCACCCCCTCGGAAAAGCGGCTCTACGTCTATTGGAAAAAGGGCCGCCCTGCGGACCGTCCGGATTCGTCCGGTGATGAGCCCACAATGTGAAGTCGGCATTCGGGCGCTGACATAAGGCGAGGAGCCCCCAAGGCCCATCGGAAGGTTATGGAAAACATCCCTTTCATGCTTCTGCTTTTCGCGGTCGGCGTCGTTGCCGGCATCCTCAACGTCATGGCCGGCGGGGGCTCGGCCATCACCCTTCCCATGCTCATCTTCCTCGGGCTGGACAGCCCGCTTGCCAACGGCACCAACCGCCTGGCCGTCTTCATCCAGTGCATCGCCACCATCATCTCTTTCAGGCGGGAGAACTACTCGGACCTGAAGACGAGCATGCGGCTGGCGGCCTGCGCCCTGCCCGGGGCAATCCTTGGGGCTGTGGCGGCGGTCAAGATGGACAGCCTCCTTTTTCAGAAGGTCCTCGGCATTTTTATCCTCGTCATGGTCGCCACGGTCCTGTTCCCCAGATCCGCCAAGAACGTGGCCCGGACCGGGGAGACGTCGGGCGGCTGGCTCATCTATCCCGTCATGCTCGGGATCGGCTTTATCGGCGGACTCCACCAGGTGGGGATCGGTTTTTTCATGATCGCGGCTTTGAGCCACCTGATGAACATGGACCTCGTCCGGATCAACATGCACAAGGCAGCGGTCTTTTTCATCTACACGATCCCCGCCATGGCCGTCTTTACCATGACAGGGAACATCGACTGGACCCTGGGTTTCGTCCTTGCCGCCGGAAACGCGACCGGCGGCTGGTGGGCGGCTAAGATCTCCGTCCGCAGGGGGGAGAAGGTGATCCGGATCGTCCTTGTGATCGCCATGGTCATCATGGCGGTGAAGCTGCTCGTGAGCTTCTGACCGCCCTCAGATCTTGCAGATGCCGTTGTCCAAGACGACCTTGCCGTCAAAGTAGATGGTGGCGTCCCGGTACATGGCGTCGATGTGGTTGGGCGCGAGCACCTTTCCGCCGATGGCGAAGTTGCTGCCGATCCCGGCATGGCAGTTGCCCAGCCGGCCTAGGTCCTCGAGGTTGGTCGCGGCGAGCCTCGCCTTGGGATTGAGGCCGATCCCGAATTCGGCGTAGTTGTATGCCTTCTCGTCGTTAAGCGCCGCGAGGATCGTGCGGAGCTTGGCCGCGGCCATGCCTCCCTGGACGTCCACGACCTTCCCTCCCTTCACGATCAGGGTCACATGGTCGTAGATCGTGACCCCGACGCTCATGATGCTCACGTCACTCACGATCTTCCCCTCCGCGGTCCCTTCCACCGGGGAGATGTTGATCTCGCTGTCGGGGAAGGCGGCGAACTGGCCGGGTTTCTTGAACAGGCCGGTTTCGTACTGCACCGGCCGGCCCTTCACATCGCCCCGGATGTCCGTGCCCAGAGGGGTCGTGATTCGGACCTCGCTCGAGACGGCAAGCGCCGCCCCCAGCTTCCGCCCGAGCCGGTCGCACTCCTCGTAGTCCGCCTCGATGGCCCCCACGCACAGGGCGTCCTCCGTCACCTCGCACATCGTGCAGCCCCGCTTTCCCGCCTTGATCGCCTCGACCCGCGCCCGGGTGTGGGTCTGCGACCAGGTGGAGGGCTGAAAGAAGACATCGGCCTCCCGAAACGCCGCAACGATCGGCTCCGGGAGCTGCGCCCCGTGGACGCCCACCGGCGGGATCATGATGATGATCGGGATCGCCCCCACCGCGTAAGCCGCGCCCCCGAGGGCCTCGGCGATCCTCAGCTTGTTGGTATCGGTGGAGATCAGGACCGTTTCTCCCTCCTTCACCCCCCCGCACTGCATGGCTTTCATGGCGCCCTTCATCATCTGCATCGGGCTCGATGGACCCGGCATATAGTGCCAGTAAGATACGGACCATTCCTTTGTGCTCATTCTCCCATCTCCTTTCCATAAATAGGGACAGCGCCCAATTTCAATTTCCATTTTCGCAAAATATTCACATTTCGGCGGCTACACCAGAATCCCCGCCTGGAAGCCTTCCTCGACGGAATCCAGGATCCTCCTGGGCTTCACGCAGTCTCCCGCCTTGATCGTTTCTATGCCCAGGGATCGGAGCTGCTCATAGAGCGCATCGTCCGGCCGTGCGCCCACGGAAAAGACCACGGTTTCGGCCTCGACGGGGAGCTCTTCCAGCCCCTGGTGGATAATCGCCCGGCGGCCCTCCATCCGGGTGAGGGTGGCGCCTGTATAGATCTTGATCCCTTTGTTCTGGAACCGGATGTCGAAATAGGCCTTGGTGTCCTTGTCCGCGTCGCAGGCGATTTCCGGGAGCATCTCGACGAGCGTCACCTTCTCTCCTTTGTCGCTGAGGAGGTCCGCGGTCTCGCACCCGACAAGCCCCGCGCCCACCACCAGCCAGGATCCGCCTGATGCCGCTTTGCCCGACAGGACGTCCCAGGCCGTCAGCCCGCGGTTTGCTGAAAGGCCCGGGATCGAAAGCGTACAGGGCCGCGCCCCTGTGGCGAGGATCACCGCATCGGGCTTGAGCCTCTGGATGGAGGAGGCCGACACCTCCTCAGTGAGTAGGACCTTCACCCCTTCGCGCTTCAGGCGCTCCTCCAGGTAATGCGTGAAGCGTTCGATCTCCTGCCTTCCCGGCGGGATGGCGGCCAGCAGGAGCTGCCCGCCCAGCCTGGCCCTCCGGTCGATCAGGGTGACGTCATGGCCTTTTTCCCGGGCGCGGCAGGCCGCCTCCATCCCCGCAGGCCCGGCGCCGATGACGAACACGCGCTTTGGGGGTGCGGCCTTCGGGACTGCCGGCTCGAACTCCTTGCCTACCATCGGATTCACGGAACAGCGGATATCGAGCTGCCCGAGGATCCGCTTGTAGCACCCCTCGTTGCAGGCGATGCAGGGCCGGATCTGGTCCTCCCTGCCCTCCGCCGCTTTGTCCGGCAGCTCCGGATCGGCCAGAAGCGGGCGGCCGATCGCGATGATGTCCGCCTTCCCCTGCGACAGGATCTCCTCGGCGAGCGCGATCGTGTTAATCCGGCCCACGGTGACCACGGGGATCTGAAGGGCCTTCTTGAACTCAGCTGCGATCGGGACGAGGCAGGCCGTCCGGGTCATCATGGGGAGGGTCCGCATCACCTTGTGTGCCTCGCTCAGATCCTCGAGCTTTTTTCCGCCCACGGTCCCTGCCGAGACGATCAGGCCGTCGATCCCCGCCTCCTGGGCCAGCCGGGCGATCGTGATCATCTCTCTGATGCCCAGCCCCCCTTCGATGTACTCATCCCCGCTGATCTTGATCGTGAGCGGATACGCCATTCCCAGCCGCTTGCGAATCCCCCGGATGATCTCCAGCAGGAAGCGCGTCCGTCCGGCCAGGTCCCCGCCGTACTCGTCGGTCCTGTGGTTCGTCAGCGGAGAGAAGAAGGAGGGGACGAGATAGCCGTGGGCGCAGTGGATGTCGACGCCGTCGAATCCCGCCTCCTTGGCCCTGGCCGCCGCCTCGATATGCGCCTCGATCAGGCCTGAGATCTCCTCGCGCGTCAAGGCCCGCGGCGTCTCCGCCCCGGCATAGGGCGGGATCGCCGACGGCGCCACCGGCTGGATCCCCGTCACCTTCGAGGAGGCCCTGCCTCCGGCGTGATGGATCTGGAGGAAGATCTTTGTGCCGTTCTTCAATCCGTGAACGGCATCCGTGAGCCGCTTGAGCCCCTCGACATGCGCCTGCGAGGCGATGCTGATCTGCCGGACATACCCTCTGCCCTCCGGGGTGAATGAGGTCCCCTCCACGAAGATCAGGCCGACTCCCCCCTTCGCCCTTTCCCGATAGTAAGCGATCAATTTGTCCGTGACCATGCCGTCTTCCGTCGCGTAGTTCATCGTCATCTGGGACATGGCCAGACGGTTCTTGAGGGTGAGGCCCCCGATCCTGCAGGGCTGAAATACAGTGGGGTAACGCATTATTACTTGATCTCCTTTCCGGTTCATCCTATTGAGACATCCTTGAATTATGGATACTCTTGAATGCGCCGTATATGGTGATATCCATCTTCGGATTATGCTGATTGCTAACTTTAGGAGGTGCAGACAATCTTATATGCGTGCCGCCTGCCTATGCAATTTTCAATATAGGTTTTATCGCCTGCCAACCGGTCGTCTCATTCGCCGTATGCCAGAGATCATAGTTTCTCTGAAGGTTCAGCCATAATTCAGGTGTGGTATCAAACGCCTTGGACAACCGCAGGGCAACATCGGTTGTCACGGCACCTCGCTCATTCAGGATTTTGGACACGGTTTTTCTCGATAATCTCAGCTCCTTCGCGAGATCGGTCACGGTGATTCCTGATGGCTCCAGGTAATGAAGCTTGAGAATCGATCCAGGATGAGACGGCGCTCTTTTTCGTGTTCTCATAAATGATCCTTTCAATGATAGTCCTCGATGTCTATGTTAAATGCGTCTCCCTCTCTGAATTCAAATGTCAATCGCCAGTTGCCGGATACCTTTATCGGCCACCTCACCTTTGTCTTGGGAAGCAGCGGATGGAGGCCTGAACCCGGGTAGTTCATATCCTTGATATCACTTGCCGCGTCGAGCCGATCCAGTATCGCCTCCAATTTAGCGGCATGTTTGGCTTGTATGCCTTTACGAGTTCCGTCGAAGAAAAAATCTTCCAGGCCTTTATGGATAAAAGATTCTATCATGGACCAAACTGTAACCAAAAGGGTTACACATGTCAAGAGAAATGTCAGGATGAGAGGTAAAACATCCGATTCACATTTTACTCAGCGCTTTTGGATCCGCTCGATGACCGCCCGGGTCACTTCCTTCAGGCCGTGAGGGCCGCCGAATTCCATGGGCCGGATTTCGTTGGCCGAGAAGCCCTCCTCCATGGCCTTCTCCAGCCTGCGCGCCGCCTCGGTCAGGGCCGGCAGCCCGCGGCGGCTCCCCAGCCATTCGAGCATCATGGCCGCGGACAGGAACATGGCCGTGGGATTGGCGCGGCCGGTCCCGGCGATGTCCGGGGCGCTCCCGTGGGAGGGCTGGAACAGGCCGTGGTTTTCCCCGACCTCCGCACAGGGGGCCATCCCCATCCCGCCGATGATCCCCCCGCCCAGGTCGGACAGGATGTCGGCGAACATGTTCTCCGCCACCAGGACGTCGAATTCCCAGGGCTTGCGCACCAGGTTCAGGGCCATGGCGTCCACGTAGTGGTATTGGGGGACGATGTCGGGAAAGAGCTCGGCCCGCTCCGAGAAGATCTTCCGGAAGAAGGCATAGGCCCGAAACACGTTGGATTTGTCGACGCAGGTCACCATGCCCTTGCCACCCTTTTCCTTGCGCTGCCGGGCAAGCTTGAATCCGAAGTCGATGAACCGCTCGCAGTTGGAGCGCGTCATGACCAGGGTCTCCCGCGCCTCCCGATCATCGATCACCTCTCCCTTTCCCCGCGAGGCAAAAAGCCCTTCGGTGCATTCGCGCAGGATGACCAGATCGATCTTCGCCGCCCTGGGGTCGCCCAGGGGGCTAGGGACGTTCGGATAGGCTTTTACCGGCCGGACCCCGGCGAAAAGGTCGAACTCCACCCGCATCTTCAGATGGGGGGCGATCTCGGTGCCGTCCGGGAAGCGGACGTCCGGAAGTCCCATGGCCCCGAAGAGGATGGCATCCGCCTGGCGGGCCTTCTCGAAGGCCTCGTCGGTGATGTCGATCCCGGTCCGGCGGTAAAATGCCGCGCCGCCGGAAAGCGGCTCCAGGACGAGACGGTATCCGCCCATTTCCCGCTCCAGGACCCGCAGGACCTCCAGGCAGGCGTCCATGATCTCAGGCCCGATGCCGTCGCCGGCAAGGACCGCGATTTGAAAATCGCTCCTTTTTCCCATCGTCATTTCTCCTTACTTGATTCGCTCAGGCAGTCGGATGATCGGCCGGCCTTCTTCACCCCTGCATCCCCCAGCGTCGCACGGTCCGCAGTTCGATGTTCCGGAAGATCAGGTTCTCGACCGCAAGGCCGATGAGGATCACGCAGAACAGGCCCGCGAACACACTGGGGATCTCCAATTGGTTCTTATTTTCATAGATGAACCAGCCCAGGCCCCCCTGTCCCGCACTGACGCCGAAGACGAGCTCCGCCGCGATCAGGGTTCGCCAGGCAAAGGCCCAGCCGATCTTGAGGCCGGTGAGGATGCTGGGGAAGGCGGCCGGGATGAGGAGCTTGAGGACATAGCTCAGGCCGCGCAGGCCGCAGTTCTGCCCCACCATGCGCAGGGTGGTCGAGACCGCCGTGAAGCCGGAGTGGGTGTTGAGCGCCACGGGCCAGAGGACCGAGTGGACCATGACGAAGATGAGGCTCGGATTCCCCAGCCCGAACCAGAGCAGGGCCAGGGGCAGAAGGGCGATCGCCGGCAGGGGATTGAACATGGAGCTGAGGGTCTCCAGCAGGTCCGTCCCGAACCGGGAGACGACCGAAAAGGCGGTGAGGAGCGCTGCCAGGCCGATCCCCGCGGCATAGCCCATCAGCAGCACCCGGACCGAGTAGGCCACCCGGCCCGGAAGCACGCCCGAGGCAAATGCCTCGATGAAGGCCTGGACCGTGGAGCTGAATGTGGGGACCAGAAGTGGATTGTTGATGATGCGGGCATAGCCCTCCCAGAGCACCCCCAGGAGGATCAGGAGCGCCGTTTTCCTCAGGGCGCCGTTGTTCCAGGCCTTTTCCCGGAGGGTCAGGGGCTTTGCCAGGGCCCCGAGGGCCTCCGGCGGGACCGGCTGGAAATGCCTTTCAGGCCGCTCCGGGCATACAATGGGTTCAAGAGGATTGCTGTGGCTCATCGGACCTCCTTCATCTCCTCCACCCGGTCGGAAAAGAGGATCCGGTGGATCTGATCTTCAAGTGTCTTGAGGCGGCCCGCATCGCACTCCCCCCGCGGGAGGCTGTTCAGCTCCGCCTTCACCTGACCCGGGAGCGGCGACAGGAGCAGGATCCGGTTGCCGACGATGACCGCCTCGGGGATCGAATGGGTGACGAACAGCACGGTGAAGTGCGTGTCGTCCCAGAGCTGGAGGAGTTCGTCCTGCATCTTGCGCCGGGTGAGGGCGTCCAGGGCGGCGAAGGGCTCGTCCATGAGCAGGATCGCCGGCTCCATGGCCATGGCCCGGGCGATGGCGACCCGCTGCTTCATCCCGCCGGAAAGGGTGTGGGGATAGGCATCGGCGAACCGGGACAGGCCCACCTTGTCGATGGCGTGAAGGGCCCGCTCCTGGGCGTCCCTGGCCGACAGCAGGCCGCCGGTTGTCAGGGCGAAGACCACGTTCTGCTTCACTGTCTTCCACGGGAGGAGCTGATCGAACTCCTGAAAGACGATCATCCGGTCTGGTCCGGGCTTGCAGATCGGCTCACCCTGCAGGCGGATCTCCCCCTCGACCGGGGTCAGAAATCCGCCGATCGCCTTGAGCAGGGTCGATTTCCCGCATCCCGAGGGGCCCAGCAGGACGAACCGGTCGGCCTGCCGGACCTGGAAATCGACCCGGTAGGTGGCCGTGACCAGATGCTCCCGCGTCCGATACTGAAGGGTGACGCCCCGCACATCCAGAAGCGGGGCGGCACCGGGCTCGACAGACATCTTATATCCCTGCCGGGGTCGGGAAGAGCAGGTCGTTGAACGATTCCGCCTTCACCTTGATCGAGCCGATCTTGTGCATGAACTCCACGATCCGCATGTCCCCATCCGGGGTCTTGTTGAAATTGTATTCGTTGCCCGGGGCGGTCATGATCTTGAGGATGGCATCGACCCCGCTCTTGTCCTTGGTCACCCGGACGTACGTCTCGGCAGCCGCCCGCTTGTCCTTGTTGATGATCTCCGTCGCCTCCTTCATGGCCGCCATGTATGCCTTGTAGGCCTTGGGATTGGCGGAATGGAATTTGGATGACGTGGCCACCACGTTGAAGTTGATGGGTCCGACGATGTCGAGCGAGCTGATGACCTGGTGCATGCCCGGCCGGTCGAGCTCCCTCTGGAGGAAGGGGGCCGAGGCGAAGTGGCTGCTGATCTCCCCTGCCCCGGAAAGCAGGGCGGCCATGGAATCCGGATGGGTCATGGATACGGTCAAGGGATCGAGCTTCGTGTAGTTGGCCATCCCGAACTGCTTGGCCGCGGCCATCTGCAGCAGGAGCGCCTGGTTGGAGACCCGCACCGCCGGGACGGCGATCTTGTGCTTCTCCGTGTAGTCGGCGATCGTCTTCACCTTGGGATCGCGGGTCACCAGGGCCAGATGAAGATAATTGAATCCGGCGACCCCTTTCACCTCGACCGGCGTTCCCTTGGTTTTGGCCCAGATCGTGGCCATGCCGTTGGTCCCCAGGCTGCCGAAATCGAGGTTGCCCGAGATCAGGGCGTCGTTCATCACGTCGCTCGACCGGAAGGTGGACCAGGAGACCTTCACATCCCCGAGGCCCGCCGCCTTGGCGTGCTTCTCCACGAGCTTCTGGTCCTCCATGATGATCATCTGGAGGTAGCCCAGGCCGTACTGCTTGGCCAAACGCAACTCATTGGGCTCTGCCGCGGCCCACGTGGAAACGGCCAGAACCAGCACCACCCCTGCCATAACCGATCTCAGGATTCTTTTCATTTTGGTCCTCCTTTGAATTGATAAAACGTGTTTTTTGTGGGTCGAGAATACGGAGTGCGGTTCCGCATGTCAAGCGATTTTATACCGCCTTGCCCGTGGATTCCCTATACACGCCGTGCTTGGATCACGGCCAGAGCGCTCCATGGCGGTAACCTGTATCCGGCGGCAATCCCCATGGTGTTTTGCCTGTTGGGGTAAACAGCGTCTCGGGATCGTCGATGACATCCCCCCTTTTCATCCTGGCGAGGAGGGGACCGGCGCAAGAGGTGTCGCCGATCAGGATGAAGCCGATCAAGGCCCCGGACTTGAAAACTGCCTTCCGATACCGACTGCCTCTCTCTTCTTGGTATATCCTTATGTCGTCCCCCTTCGGTTTGAGGGAATGTCCCGCGGAGGCCACCTGCAGGCCGTAGAGGTTCAGGGCGTTGAGATTGAAATTGTGGAGATAGGAGCGGCGCCTGCCGGCCATGTTGGCCCCGGCCACCTTTCCCTGCCTGGTAGCGGCGGGCCAGACGGCATTGCTGAAGGTCGAGGAGGTGAGAGAGTCCATTGTGATCGCCACGTCTCCTGCCGCATACACATGAGGTACAGCGCTCTCCATCTTTTCGTTCACCGGAATCCCTGCTCCGGCCGCGGCGATCGGGGGCTCGATGAAGGAGGTGTTGGGGCGCACCCCCACGGCCGCGACAAGGATCTGGACCGGAAAGGTCCGGTCATCCTCCAGGCGGACTCCGGAGAGCCACCCCTCCTGATTGAAAACCTCCACGATCCCGGTCCCGGTCTCCACCTGTATGCCGTGGCCGCGGAGCTGCTCCTTGACGATCTCGGACGCCTGCTCATCGAAGATCCGGGAGGCGAGCCTCGGCTCCTTTTCGACGACCAGGACCGAAAGGCCCCTCTCCTTGAGATGGCAGGCCAGCTTGATCCCGATGAAGCCTCCTCCCATGATGCAGACCTGCTCCAGGTCCGGGCGGAAAGTCAGGATCCCCTGCGCATCGCCAAAGGTCCTAAACGCGCAGATCCCCTTGGCGCGGATGCCGGGGATCGGAGGGATCAGGGGGACGGCGCCCGTGGCGATGAGGAGCCGGTCATAGGCGATCTCCTTATCCTGTGAGAGCCTCACAGCCTGCCTTTGAGTATCGACGGCTTCGACCTTGCTGCCGCAGCAAAGCTCCACCCCGTGATTCCCGGCCCAGGACTCCATCGCCCGAAAGAAGAGGCGCTCCTCGGGAATATGACCGGAGATCCAGTAGGTGAGCATGACCGGGGAGTAGGCCGGATGGGGATCGGCGGTGACCATGAAGATCTGTCCGTCAGGATCGGTCTTTCTGATCTCCTCGGCGGCGGAGATTCCGGCAGGTCCGCTGCCAGCGATCACGTATCTCATATCGTAAGACTCCTGAGAATCGCATCGCAGGGATCCTCCCGTGGAGAGACTTTCAGATAGGCGTGACCGAGGCTCGTTCGCATCTTTTGGGTCAGGATGTTTTCCAAGAGCGGACTTCCCTGGATGGGATACCCGGGAATGGGGACGAGAGAGAATCCCAGGGCCAGGGCAGCCAGCCCCGGCGTGAGGGAGGAAGAGAAAATCACGGCGATGCCCCTGGCCATCGACAAGGGGATGCCCCATTTCTCATACACCCGGCGGCCAAAAGCAGGCAAAAAGGCGACACTCGGCAGCCTGTAAATCTTTACCTGATTGCGGCAGGCCGCATCGATCCTGCCGATCAACACTTCCCGATCTTCATCCGGGAGGCCCTCTTCATCTGAAATGAGGATCAGAAGGGGCGACGGCGCATCGGGCAGCGCGATTTCGGCCGGGTCCTGTGACGGATGGGTAAGCTCCCGTGCCAGTGCCCCCGCGGCAAGGGCGACCGCCGAGAGGCGTATGGCGTCCGTCAGGATCGCTTCGGATTCCCGTCTTTCCGGTGGGCGGCCTGCGGCTGCATCCAGGAGCTCCGTCAGCCACGAATCCCTGGGAAATCCCAGGGCGTGGAGCGAAGGAAAGGCCTCTTCAGGGAAAAGCTCTTCCAGCAGGGGATTCGGTCCCTGGGAGAAAGGGGACAGGAGCAGCCTCATCGCCTTCCGGCGCGACGCAAAGATTCGCTTTCCCGGGCCGGAGGCCCCTTCCAGGACCTTGCGGTAGTTGGCCATGGTGCGGAGGCTCTCCCGGGCGACGCGCTCCATGAGGTTATTGGCCACGATCCAGTCCCTGTCCTGACTGCATGGCCTCCCGCCTGCCGTTTCGTCGAAAGGGCTGATGCGGCAGGGTCCCTGGAGGCACGAGACGCAGCAAAGACCCAGCAGGCCATAACCGCACCCGACAGGATGGGCTTCCCGATCAGCCATTTCCCCTTCCTCCGATCATCTCCCTGGCATAACTCCTTTTCTTCTCCTGCGCCTGACGGTCGCCGCTGCTCAGCGTGAGGGCGCCGGTTTGGCAGGCGCAAACGCAGCGCGGGACGACGTCATCCGGGCAGAGGTTGCACTTGGTCATGCAGTCCCCGGATTCATCGCGGAAGATCGCGTTGAAAGGGCAGACGAGCCGGCAGGTTCCGCATCCCACGCAGGTTTCCGGGCTATGACGAACCGTTGAGGAGGCTTCGTCCCGGACGATGCTGCCGCTGATGCAGGCCTCTTCGCAGGGGGCCTGCGCGCAGTGGCGGCAGCGCTGCGGCCAGGGGGTTCCCCCGGCCAGGGCCATCGAGAGTCTGCGGGGAGCTTTTCTCGTGGAGTTCGGATCCAGATCCCGCGGGTCTTCCATGCCGACGGCCTTCAGCTCGCAGGCCAGGACACAGGAGAGGCACATCAGACAGCGCTCCGGGCGGAAAACAAGTGTTTTTGTCATTTTCATGGCCTGAACCATTTCCTATGAGGTTGCCAGCTCCAGCTCCTTGAGCTTTTCCGGCGTCGGCCGGCCGGTGGCCGGGTCCCATCCTCGGGCCCTGTAATAATCGTTCAGCAGGACCTCATAATCCGCGCGGTCCAGATGGGCGCCCTTGCCCGGGCCGTCAGGCATGGGCTCGTCGAAGAACCGCGCCGGTGGGTAATCCGATTCCCGCCCCATCCCCTCCCGGAGGTTGAAAAGTTTTTCCAAATTGTAAGCCCGCTCCCCGCATCGGAGCAGGTTTTCCCCGGTCATGGACAGGCCGGTCGCCGCCGTATAGGCTTCCCTCACCAGATCCAGCCCCCGGTGGATGAGCATGGAAAAGGTCCGCGACCGGTACCAGGCGAAGATGCAGAGCCCCATGAGGTTCGCGATGGTGATCCAGTCCTCGCTCCAGGCGACGAGCTTTCCCTTGCCCTCCAGGGCCTTCGTGTCGCTGACCGCGGCGGTGCCGAAGTATTTCAGCCCCTCCTCCGGCTTGATGAATTCGTCGATATAGGGGAATCCGCGCAGGTGGCAGGAGCCCCGCGTGGCCACGCCGAAGGTGAGGGCGCGGGTCACCAGGCTCCGCGGATCGCTGGCATCCACCTCCTGCCCCTTGATGTGGATGGCGTATGGCTCCGCGTGGAGCCGCCGCCCCATGACCCTGGTCCCCTCGGCCAGCAGGTCGCCGAATCCCTTGCGATAGACGATCTTGTCGATCAGGCGCAGGAAGGCCTCGCCGTTGCCGAAGACGAGCTCCTCGCCGTCCGTGTCCCCTTTTTTCAGGATCCCGCGCTCGTAGAGCTCCATGGCCATGCTGATCGCCGAGGCCGCCCCGTGCTCGTCGATCCCGTATTCGTCGCACAGGTAGTGCGCCTGAAGAATAAACGCGGGATCGATGATATAGGGCTTCGCCCCCAGGGCGTTGATCGTTTCGTATTCCGGGCCCTTCATGTACAGGGTCTCGGCCGGTCCGTCGGGAAGCGCCGAATAGCGGCGGCAGCGGACCATGCACCCCATGCACCCCATCGCCTTGACCAGGTAGCTTTCCCGGAACGCCTCGCCGCTGATCCTCTCCCACTCGGCGATGGTCGCCTGCTGGAAGTTCCGGGCGCCCCAGATCCCCAGCTTCTGGCGGTGGGCGACCAGGTTCGGCGTTCCCAGACGGCGGAGGGTTTCGGTCCAGGCCTCGCCTTCCAGGGTCTTCCGGTAGGCGTCGATCACCTCCTGAAACCGATCCGGATCGGCGATCCTGACGTCCTGGGAGCCCCGGACCACGACGGCCTTGAGGTTCTTGGACCCCATCACCGCGCCCATGCCGGTCCTTGCGCCGACCCCCTCCTCGTCGGTGACGATGCAGGCGTAGCGGACCAGGTTCTCCCCGCCGGGGCCGATGGCGCAGATGTGGATGTCTTCGTCGCCGATCTCCGCCTTGAGGGCCACACTTGTGGCGTGGATCCGCTTTCCCCAGAGATGCGCGGCGGGCCGGAGCTGCGCCTTCCCGTCATCGATCCAGAGGTAGACCGGCTTTGGGGATCTTCCCGTGACGCTAATCGCGTCGAAGCCGGCGTACTTCATCTCCGGCGCAAAGTAGCCGCCGGAGCTCGCGTCCCCTATCCCTCCGGTCATCGGGGATTTGGCGGCAACGACCAGGCGGCTGGCCGAGGGGAGCGGCGTTCCGCTTAAGGGGCCCGCGGCAAAGACGATGAGGTTCTCCGGGGAGAGTGGATCGGCGCCCGGCCTAAGTCCGTCATAAAGGATCCTGGCGCTGAAGCCCCGGCCGCCGACGTACTTTAAGGCAAAATCCCTCTCCAGGGGTTTTACCTGGAGAGATCCGTTCGTGAGATCCACGTAAAGGAACCTTCCCGCATACCCGCCCTGAAACATCGCCATCGTTCAGCCTCTTGCTCTCTTCATTTCCGGTCTTCTCCCGGCTTGCCCTCTTCCGTATGGACGAGCGAGCGGGCATAGGTCCGCATCCGCTTGCGGGAGATGAGATCCGCATCCGTCAACCGCAGCACTTTGGCGGGGCAGTAGGCGACGCATCGGGGCTCTCCCCCGCAGAGGTCGCACTTGGATGCCGTTCCGTCCACCGGATCCAGGGTGACGGCGCCTGCCGGACAGACGCTCACGCACATGGAGCATCCGATGCAGACGTCCTCATTGACAAGGACCATCCCGTCCGCCTCCTTGCGTTGCAGGGCGCCTGTCGGACAGACGGTCATGCAGGGCGCATCCTCGCAGTTCAGGCAGGAGACCGGGATGTCCGCCCCTTTGCCGAGGGCGACGACCCTGATCCTCGCCCGCCGGGGATTCCCCACCCTGTGATGATAAAAGGCGCAGATCAGCTCGCACATCCGGCAGCGGCTGCACTGCGCCTCTGGATCCTGGCGGTCTTCAAAATACCCTACACGCTGTTTGGCCACTGCATCCTCCCGCTAAAGTGATCAACGTCCGGCTCCTTCGGTAACCGCCGGCCGTCATTCATCGATCCGCGCCCTTGATCCTGTCCATTTCCAGCCTCAGGTCGTTCAACGACCCGGCGAAATGGGCCGCTATCGCCTTTTCGACACCCCTGGCGTTTCCCTGTCCAAGGCATTCGAGGATGTCGAGATGCTCCTGAACCGATTTTTCGATCCTGTGGGGGATATACAGGGCGTTGAGTATGAAACGGTTCGTATGGGCATGGAGGTTCTCCAGGATCTTCACGATCCATGCATTCTCCGAGGAGCGGAAGATGGTGGTGTGAAACTCCAGATTCTTCCTCATATACCCCTCGATATCCCTCCGCTCGCAGAGGGCCTTCATCTCCGCGCACAGCGTTCTGAGCCCCTTTATCTTTTTCGGGTCTCTGCTCAGCGCCGGGGTCGCCAATCTCCCGGCCAGGCTGTCCAGCTGGATCAGGATCGTATAGATCTGCTCTACGTCGTGCATGGAGATGGAGGTCACGACGAAGCCCTTGTGCCTGCTCGAGGAGATGAAGCCTTCCGATTCCAGATGCCGCAAGGCCTCGCGGATCGGCGTCCGGCTCACCTTCCAGCGGTCGCAGAGGATCTGCTCGGAGAGCTTCATCCCCGGGGGGAAATTCCTGCTCACGATCTCCATGCGGATCGAGGCGCATAAATCTTTCAAGGGCATGGCGCTCCCCTCCGAGAAACCGCTCGTGTTGGGCCATTGGAAGCGCAGCCGAAACAGCCCGGCCCGCGGGCAAGGGGGCACTTCCTGTGGCGGTAATAAATCATATACAATATCAATAAGACGTTGCCAAAATCATATACAAAAATAACCGTCTGTCAAGAGGGATTTTTCCGATCCCATACTCCGCCGTCGAAGATCCAATAGCTTGTATTTATTTAATAATAATGTAGATACCCTCGATGTGCGATGTGAGGGATGGATAGTCAATCTAAAATGAGTATCGTGTTTTATTGTATACAAAATAATACCCACTGCCCCATGGGCAGTGGGCGGGGAGGAGAGGCGTGCGGTGTTATTTTGCCAGATGCCGGAAGGTGCAGATATCGAACAGCTCCTTGAGGTCCGGCTCGTTTTCCATATTGAGGATGATGTCCTTGGTCCGTTCGATCTGTACGTCCGACAGGATCCCTTTACAATACTTACGGTAGATGTCCACGGCCTGATCCATCGTTAAAGGATACTTCGGTCCGCCGTAGGGTTGGTCCATCGCGCCGGTGAGTGTCTTGCCGCTGTTCAGGATCAGGTCCAGACGTCCCTCTCCCGCGAAGTACCGTTTGGGGTATTCGGGATGGTAGACGACCTTCACCTTCTTGCGGGCCTCGGCGACGCGGGGATCCTTGACGGCCGTCTCGGTGCAGGTCTTGAGGTTGCATTCGCCGTGGATCATCTGAAAGGCGAGGATATGCTGGGTGCTGAAACGGCTGTCCTCGGCGTCCTTGGGTTCGGCCCGGTCGACCACCTTGCGCAGCTCGTCGAAATGGACGATCACCTCTTTGATATCCTCGTACTTCACCTTGCTGGCCTTCATCAGATCGGCCAGGACATCGACGAAGTTGTGGGTGAAGAAGCAGAACCCCCATTTCTTGATCCAGGTATTGTTGGTGTAAAAGGGCGGGGCGCCCAGCCCTTCGGTCATCTTCGTGAATTCGATCTTCTTGTCTCCGCCGGTGAGCATGTCCAGGCATTTGGCGATGACGGGATTGCTGGTCGCGCCGTTTTTGGCGAGGATCGCGTTGACGACGGCGTTCCGGCAGACCGTGGCCGATTCCCAGAAATGGGCGTCCGTCCCCCAGGTATGGATGTAGCCCAACCCCTGGACCATGGCCAGACCGAAGGAGGCCTTGGTCTGCTCCTCGGTCAGCTCGTAGGCCCTGGCGCAGCTCGCCGTGGCCCCATAGATCCCGATGAAGGGGAGGTTGCAGATCCCGATGGGATCCGTTCCGACCGAGGCCCACAGGGCGATCCGGTTCTGCATCTCCTGGCCGACGTAAAGGGCAACGATGACCTCCTGTCCGGAGAGTTTGCATTTCTCCGCGGCCGTCAGCAGGGCAGGCCAGGTGGTCACGTCGCTGATCCCTCCTCCCGGGAACTGGTCGTCCTCCATCTCGGAGGCGTGGCCGAAAAAGCCGTTGATCAGGGCCGCCTGGGCCGCATCGGCCCGAAAGCCGCACCCGTAAACGCCGCATTCGGGCCTTCCCGGATTTTCCATGACGTAGCGGATCACCTTCTTGCTGGTCGGCGCGGTCGAGCCCACCAAGATCCCCATCACCTGCTTTAGCGTCAGCTTCTTGATGTGTTCGATGACGCTTTGATCCACGTCCTGAAATTCCGTGTGGGCGACAAATTTTGCAAATTTCCCCGCGATCTCCATAATACATCCCTCCTGAATGATGAACGATTCGGCCTGCAGGTCTTGCCGGGCGGAAAGAGTATAGGGAGATGGATTTGCCGTGTCAAGCCATTATCCAAGGCATGAAAAAACAGGATTGACATGCAGAGGCATCCTCCCTATACTCGCACCGCACGAAGCTCTTCATGCAGCACGCTCACTTTGCACTGTAGAATCGGTTGCGCCGTTCGGGCAGGGTAAGAGGTTTCTCAAAAAGCCCCTTCACGCGATGGGTCATTCCCCGACTCCCGGGTTGGTCCATCTTATCGAGGGAGAGGAGATTCGCATGACCAAAGACAGGGCCGCCGGCCTGCTGTTTCTCTGCTCGGGCCTCTATGGCTTCTATTTTTCCTTTCAACTTCCGATGGGGAGATGGAACGAGCCGGGTCCCGGTGTTTTCCCCTTCCTCCTTTCCCTTCTCCTGCTCCTATCGGGAGCGGCGTGGTTCGTCCGCGGCAGACCTAGGGCAGCCGAAAAAGGCGGACGGGAGAAGACGGAGGGATTGCCTTTCATCAAAAACATTTCGACGCCGCTGAAGATCGTTGCCCTCACGGCCCTGTTCATCCTGCTGTTCAATCGGGTCGGTTATCTGATTTCGTCGTCGCTGTATCTGTTTGTCCTGCTTCTGTGGGTGTCCCGCTACCGGGTTGCCGTTTCCGCGGGCCTGGCTGTGGCCATCGGCGCGGGAAGCTGGTATTTTTTTGCAAAGATCCTTGCCGTTTCGTTGCCGCAGGGATTGCTCCCCTTCTAGGGAGTCGACCGGACCGTTGTCGATCGGAGGCGTTTCATGGATGTCCTGAACAGTCTGTTGAACGGATTTCAAACCGCGCTGAGCCTTCAGAATCTCTATCTGTGCTTCATCGGTTGCCTGTGGGGGACCATGGTGGGGGTGCTCCCCGGGATCGGCCCTCTGGCGGGGATCACGCTCCTCATCCCGGCGACGTTCGGCCTCAGCGCCACCGGCGCCATCATCATGCTGGCGGGAATCTATTACGGCGCCATGTACGGCGGCTCGACCACGTCGGTCCTGATGAACGTGCCGGGGGAGTCGGCCTCCGTCGTCACCTGCCTCGACGGGTATCAGATGACCCTCAAGGGCAGGGGCGGGGCCGCCCTGTTCATCAGTGCCTGGGGATCCTGGATGGGAGGCACGCTGAGCGTCATCGGGCTCATGGTCCTGGCGCCGACCCTGGCCAATGTCGCGATGAAGTTCGGGCCGCCCGAGATGTTCGCCGTCCTTCTGGTCGCCTTTATCCTCCTGGGGTCTCTGGGCAGCGGCTCTTTCTTCAGGACCATGCCTATGGTCTTTCTGGGCCTCTTGATCGGGACGATCGGGATGGACCCCCTGACCGGATCGATGCGCTTCACCCATGAGATTACCGATCTGTATGACGGCATCGGCCTGCTCCCGGTGGCGATGGGTGCCATGGGGATCGGGGAGATTCTCGTCGCCACCGAGGAGAGTCTCGTACGGGTCATCCACAAGATCAAATTCAGCGAGCTGTGGCCCACTCGGCAGGAGCTTAAGGCCTCCTGGGGGCCCATATTCCGCGGCTCGGGGATCGGCTTTGTGATCGGGCTCCTGCCGGGCTCCGCCCATGTCCTGTCGAGTTTTGTCAGCTACATGACGGAAAGAAAGCTGGCGAAGAGGCCGGAAGAGTTCGGAACCGGTCGTATCGAGGGGGTGGCCGGGCCGGAGACTGCCAACAACGCCGCCTCGGGAAGCGCGATGATCCCGTTTTTGAGCCTCGGCATCCCTACGGGCCCCGCCCCTGCGGTGATGATGATCGCGCTCCTCATCCACGGGATCCAACCGGGGCCCCTGTTCATCTCGAAGCATCCCGACGTGTTCTGGGGCCTGATCGCCAGCATGTACATCGGAAACGTCGTGCTGATCATCCTGAACGTCCCGCTCGTCGGGATCTTCGTCAGCCTGCTGAGGATCCCTTTCCGCATCCTGTTTCCCGTCATCCTGCTCATCTGTCTGGTCGGGACCTATTCGGTGAACACCAGCATCTTTGAGCTGTCGGTCCTGCTGTGCTTCGGGGTCCTGGGGTATTTCATCCGGAAGATCAAGTACGACATCGCGCCGCTGATCCTGGCGATGATCATCGGGCCGACGATGGAACTGAGCCTGCGCCAGGCCCTGATGCGCAGCGACGGCTCCTTCCTGATCTTCTGGGAGAGCCCGATCACCATGACGCTCATCGCCGCGTCATGTCTGCTGCTGGGCTGGAACATCTATCGGGCGCTCCGGCCTACCGCGGCCTCCTGGGAAAAGGCTTTGGAGGAGGGAAAATAGCGGCGGTCTGAGGCGCCCGCTGGAACATCCGGTATTCACTGAGGGGGACGAAGATGGTCGATAAGGAAAGGCAAAAAGGGGTCGTCGGCAGGGAACTGGGGATCGCCTTCGTGGGAGCGGGTCGTATGGGGTCGCAGCGGGCCGCCATCGCCGCCGCCCATCCCGCGGTCCGGTTCATGGCGATCGCCGACATCGACGCCGACCGGGCCCGTGCTGTCGGCCAAAAGGTGAAGGCGGATCTTTGCTCAACGGACAATCTTGAGGTGATCTCCCGGCCGGAGGTGAACGCGGTGGTTGTTTCGACGCCCGAGCACGAACATACCCGCCCTGTCCTCCAGGCCCTGGAGTCGGGCAAGCCCGTGCTCGTGGAAAAGCCGATCGCCCTTGCCCTCGAGGATGCGAGGAAGATCGTGGTGGCGGTCGAAAAGACTAAAGGGGATCTCTTCGTGGGCTACACCAAACGCTACACACGCTCGTACATCCTTGCCAAGGAGCACATCGCCAAAGGCTCTCTGGGGCAGGTGCTCGGGGCCACGACCCGGGTTTACAACTCGCGGGCCCAGGCCTTCCAGATCCTCAAACGCTCCCCCCATGCCTCGCCGGTCCTGGATGTCCTTACCTATTACGTGGATCTCATCTGCTGGTTCTTCGCGGGCAATGCCCCGAAAGAGGTGGTGGCTCGCGGTCAGAAAGGGGTCTTTCAAGACGCTGGTTACGGCGCGGACGACGTCACCTGGGCGATCGTCACCTTCGCCGATGGCGCGGTCGCAAACTTCGGCGTGGACTATGCCCTTCCCGAGAAGTACCCGAGCCTCGGGCAGAGCCCGCGGATGGAGGTCCTCGGAAGAGAAGGGGTGATCCTCCTCTCCGAGGAACACAAGGAGCACATCATCTATACGAACAAGGGGGTCTCCCACGGATATGTCCCCGGCCACGACGTGAACATGGCGTTTTTGGGCACTTCTTCTTCGGGTGATTATGCCCTGGGGGATTTCTGGGGACCCCAGGCCGATGAAACCCGGGGCTGGCTGGATTACCTCTCGACGGGCCGCCCCTGCATCCTGCCCCGGTCCGAGGAGGGGCTCCGGACCCTGGAGCTCACGCTGGCGATCGAGCGCGCGGCAAAGACAAAAGAGACGGTTTTGCTGCCGCTCGAATAAAAAAGGCGACTTTTTCAGGGGGATGTTTCAAATCGCCACGGGCGATCCGTGAGGTATCTCAATCCCGATAAATGGAGGTGGAGCCATGAAAAGAAAAGCACGCATCGTGTTAATCTCTCTCATCTCGATCCTGACCGTGGTCAATCTGTCCCTGGCCGCCGAGTATCCGGCCAAAACTGTCACCATCATCAATCCAAACGCCCCCGGAGGAGGTCATGACGTAGCGGCGCGCGCCTTCGCCACGGTTGCGGAAAAGGTGATGGGACAGCCCTTTATCGTGGTGAACAAAGCGGGCGCTTCCACGATGCTGGGGATGACGGCCGTCGCCCAGGCCGCCCCGGACGGATACACCCTCGGCATGGATTCGACCACGACCACCAATGCCCTGGCATGGGAGATCGCCAACGGCCGCAAGCCGCCGCTGACCCGGGATGATCTTCTTCCCGTGGGAGGGCTGAGCGTCAATGTGCCTCTGGTGATCGTCCCTTACAACAGCCCCTGGAAAACCATGACTGACATGGCAAAAGACCTGAAGGCCAAGCCGAACCAATACGCCTTCTGCTCCGGGGGGCTCTATGGAGGGACCCATCTGCCGGCCGAAGTCCTGCTGCAGGCGATCGGAACAAAGGCCCGGCACGTGCCCCACAAGGGCGGCGGCCCCTGTCTTGCGGCCGTGGTGGGCGAGCATGTCCATTTTTCCACCCAATGGCCGGGCACATCGATTCCTCTCGCACAGGGCAAGAAAGTGAGGATCCTCGCCGTTCAGGGTGATGAAAGGATGAAGTCCATACCGGATGTGCCGACGATCAAGGAAGAGGGGGTCAATGCGGAGTGGATCCAATGGTTGGGGATTTCCATCCCCCGAAAGACCCCTGCGCCGCTTGCGGCACGGGTCAAGGCCGTGGTGAGGGAGGTCGCCCAGGATCCGGCCTTCAGTAAAATATTGGAGAACCAGGGAGCCGAGGCGCGCTACATGAACAGCGAAGAGGTGGAGAAATTCATTAAAGAGGAATCAGCGGTGGTGGCGAAAATCTACTCGTCGCTCCTTGCCGAGGAGAAGAGCAGGAAATAGGGCTCGCGCCGCTTCGCTTTTCCTGTTTCCCGACTCCTTATCCATTTTTGGGGACATTCTATCATGAAAAGCATCGTATTCAAGGGTGCGCAGGAAGTGTGCATGGAACAGAAGGCCGTGCCGGAATTGACGGCGGGGGAGGTATTGATCAAGGTTGCCTATGCCGGGGTCTGCGGTTCGGATATGATCATCTACCAGGGGGTTCATCCACGCGCCAAGGCTCCTCTGATCATGGGGCACGAATTCTCCGGCACCATTGAAAAGGGGCATCCCACACTGCCCCGCGGTACGCCTGTCACGGTCTACCCATTGCTGTCCTGTGGCCGCTGCGAACCCTGCTTGAGCGGGTACGCCCACGTCTGCGACACGCTCAAACTGATCGGCATCGACTGCGACGGCGGCATGGCCGAATACGTGAAGGTGCCTGTCGACAAGATCTTGGCCATCCCCAAGACTCTGTCCCTCAAGCTCGGGGCCTTCATCGAACCGATGGCGGTGGGCGTGCACGCCGTACGCCGCTCCGGCTACAAGCCCGGCGACCGGACCGTCGTGTTCGGCGCCGGTCCGATCGGCCTGTGCGTTGCCGCCTGCCTGAAATACTTCGGCGCCTCAAAGGTGATCGTCGTCGAAGCCAATCCTCATCGTCTGGGCGTTGCCCAGGAGCTCGGCTTCACGACAATCGGCGCCGCGGAAAAAGAGATCCGCGAAAAGGTCAAGGAACACACCCAGGGCTGCAACGCCGATTTTGCCTTCGATTGTGCGGCGCACCCCAGCGTGCAAAACTATCTGCTCGATGTCATCAAAGTCCGGGGGACCGCGGTGGTCGTCGGCTCATACAAGAAACCGGCTGAAGTCGATCTGCTCAAGATCGAATTCAAGGAGCTGACCATGATCGGGATCCGGGTTTACGAGCGCAGGGATTTTGAAATCGCCGGCCGGATTCTCGAAAGCGGCTTCATCGATTTCGACCCGCTGCTCACCGAATCATTGCCGGAAGAGGCGCCGGAACAGTTCTGCAATCTCCTCAATGGTACGACAAAGACCATCAAAATGTTGTTTAAGATGTAACGGGCTAAACAAAATATAAGGAGCAGGACATGCAGGAATTATTCGGTCTGAAAGAGAAGGTCTCCCTGTTGACGGGCGGCAGCCGGGGACTGGGCAAGGCCATGGCCCTCGGCCTGGCCAAAGCCGGCGCCGATGTCGCGGTAGTCGGGCGCAAACTGAACCAGGACGTCGTTGACCGGATCACCGCCTGCGGCGTGCGCGGGAAGTTCTACGAATTCGACCTGGCCAACATCGAAGGCATTGCGGGACTGGTTCGGGGCGTCACGAATGATTTCGGCACGATCGACATCCTCGTCAACAATGCCGGCGTACAACGCCGGCACAAGGCGGTTGATTTTCCTCAAAAAGATTGGGATTTTGTCATCAACATCAACATGAACGCCGTCTTCTTTCTGTGTCAGGAGGTCGGCCGCCTGATGCTGACGCAGGGCAAGGGAAAGATCATCAACATCGCCTCTGTGCTGTCCTTCCAGGGTGGACTGACGGTGCCGGCCTACGCCGCGAGCAAGGGGGCGGTGGCGCAGTTCACGAAATCGCTGGCCAACGAATGGGCGGGTCAGGGGATCAACGTCAACTGCATTGCCCCCGGTTACATGGATACCGAGATGAACACAGCCCTGATGGCCGATTCGACGCGCAGCCGGCAGATCATGGAACGCATACCGGCAGGGCGCTGGGGAAAACCGGAAGACCTGGTGGGTACCGTCATCTATCTGGCCTCCAAGGCCTCCGACTACGTCAATGGCAGCACTATCGTTGTTGATGGAGGATGGATGGGAAGATGATTGGTTCTGTAAGGTCTGGCTTTACACTGGACATGCATCAGGTGGCTCATCCTGTGAGTCTTCCGTCAAAATCAACTCGCCGTTCCGGCTTTAAGGGAAACTGTATCGGCTTTTTGTCCCTGTTTGATCGGTAAATGGCGGTAAAGAGCTCGACGGTTCTTCTGCCGTCTTGGCCGTCGCTCAACGGCTTTTTTCGGCCCGCAACCGCATCCACAAAATCTTCAAACTGTCTTTCATGAAAATAGGAAGTCGGGTCGATGGCGGCAAAAAAATCAGCATCCTCCCTTTTCCATTTCTCCGGAAAGGCTTCTTCCCCTTTCACCGTCCACATGTCGTTATAAGGAGGCTCGGCAATCCCCGACATCCCCGCAATAAACATGGCGCCGCTGTCCGTCTGAACACCGACCGATGCGCCGTTTTCTCCATGAACATGCACTTGCCCGAATAATGCGGGATTTTGAGAATTACTGACAACGATATTTCCAAGGCCGCCGTTTTTGAATTTCAGCACTGCAATCGCCGAATCTTCCACTTCGATATAGGGATGGTTCAGATTTTCCCAGTAACCGAACAATTCATCGATGGGTCCCATGTACCAGAGCAGCAGGTCAAGCTGATGAGGCGCCTGATTGACAAGGACCCCGCCGCCTTCTTCGTTCCATGTCCCCCGCCACGGATCGCTTTGATAATACTGTTCGTCACGCCAGCCCAGCATGGTGATGGTACCCAGGATCGGTTTGCCGATTTTACCGGCCTCGATCGCTCTTTTCACTCTCAAGACCGGCTCATAGAATCGTCTTTGAGAAATGGTTCCGAGAAGAACCTTTCTTTTCTTTGCGGCATCAATCATGGCATCGCAATCCTCCAAGGTTGAAGCCAGCGGTTTTTCCACCAGTACATGGGCGCCTGCCTGGATCGCCTTCAAAACAACATCCCTATGAGCAGGGTGAGGAGTGCAAATCGTTGCCACATCGATGTCCGAGCCATGAATCATCTCCTCGATGTCGGAGTAGGGTTTCAGACCATACTGGCCTGCAAAATTTTTTGCCTTCGCGATATCGCGGCTGTACACCGCGACGAATTCGGTATCCTTCAAGTTTTTTAATGCCTTTGCATGTAAATGGGTGACCTTGCCGACCCCAATCACAGCGGTTTTTAATTTATTCATAGGCTACACGCTACCTGTAAAACGATGTTGTGCTATGGCGTAAGGATAACCTTCATTAATCCGGATTCTTTATCGTATAATCTTTTAAACCATGATGCTCCCTCTGAAAGAGGGGCGACAGCGCTTATCAGGGCATCAATGTCTATTTTTTTGCGTGCGATCATATCCATGCAGGCCGGGTATTCTCCATTCGATCCGCACGATCCATACAGGGTCAGTTCTCTTGTAACAACCGCCTGGAGAGGGAAATCAATCCTGGCGCTTAAATTACCGACCAGCGTCAGGCTTCCCCCTTTTTTTACGGCAGTGATCCCTGTGTTGACGGCGGGAGAGATTCCCACCACATCAAAGACGCAATCGGCGCCTCTTTGATGTGTTAATCGTAAAACCTCCTCTTCCACATTGACTTTCCCTGAGTTAAATCCAAAATCCGCGCCCAATTTTTGGGCAGCGCTAAGCTTCCCTTCGTCAATATCGACCGCGATGATCCTTCCGCAACCGGCGAGTCTCAACGATTGAATCACCAGCAGTCCGATCATCCCGGCACCGACTACAACAGCCGTATCGTTTAAATGGATGGGAGTTCTTTTTACTGCGTGAAAGGCGATTGAAAGCGCTTCAACCATGGCCGCCTGCTCAAAGGTAATTCCTTCAGGAAGTCCATAAAGGATATGCTGGGGAACAACAATATATTCCGCAAAGGCACCGTGCTGCCGGTACTCCTTGCAGGAAACGCCGGCAACGCGTCGGTGATCGCAGAGATTGATCTGACCTTGTCTGCAAAAATGGCATTTCCCGCAGTAAATTGTGGAATCAAAAGTCACCCTGTCCCCTTTTGCCCATGAAGTAACATTTTTCCCAACTTCCGCGATGGTTCCTGAGGCTTCATGTCCCATGACAATAGGGGGGATTCTTCTTCCGGTGCTGCCATCCATCCCATGAACATCGCTGCCGCATATTCCACACGCCTTCACGCGGATAAGAACTTCGTCATCCTGTTTGATGATTGGTCTATCCATGTCGATATATTCAAATGTATTGTATTTCTGCAATATAAGAGCCTTCATTTTTTCTCCTTTAAGAAATATTGCTATCTTCTTGGCTTTCGCTTGTCACTGATAATGCAGGAGGCATTATGCGGCATCAAGAAGATGTCCAAAAATGATCATTGCGATTCACTGGTTCCATGATGTCCTGAGTGCATGAATATAGAGATTATCAAGCAGCGATAGGTTATTATATCACCATATTCAGAGGAGCGCCAGAGGTTGTTGCATCCGGCTATCAAGCCAAAGCGCATTTGCCGGATAGCAATCGTTTGTCAAGAGTTCAGCAGCGGGTCTTGCGGCGGCTGCATGTTCCACAGGGACGGGATCGCCCCTGTGAAAATTCACCGGTCTGCGACCTGCAACAATCTGAGCGGGAAAGTGTGAAGGAGAGGTGCATTCCCGCACAAAAGTTTTGATAAAATTTTGATAAAATTTTCTTGACATCCAAGGCTCTTTTCCGTACCTTCAAACAGCATCAGAGCAGCTTCTTACCAACAACTAGACAGTTCACAACATCCATCAGCGCGAAAGCAGCTTTTTTACCAATATCAAGACAGTTCGTACAGTGAAGCAGCGGGGGGATAATTTCTTACCAATCACAGGAAAGGAGGAGCGTGATGAAGGACCGTCCAGGGAAGGGAAAGACAAAGGTGAAGTTAAGCCGGCGTGATTTTCTCAAGGCAGGAGCTGCCGGCTTGGGTGTGGCTGCCATGGGAGGGTTGCTGCCGGACATGCTTCTCGCCGCCAAGGCGCCGGCATTCAAGAAGGGGACAAAACTCTCCATCCTGCAGGGCTCTTATTTCATCGCGCCCTCGCAGGATCTGTACAAGAGGCAGGCTCAGGAATGGGGCGCTGCGAACGGCGTTGAGGTGTCTTGCGACTTCCTGAACTGGCCGGACCTGCAGCCCAAGATTGCGGCCTCCGTGCAGGCCGGCGGTTACGACATCGTGGAGTTGTGGGGCGGCTGGAACTATCTCTATAAAGACAATCTTGTAGAGGTAAGCGATATTGCCGAGCCTTTCGGAAAGAGAAATGGCGGGTGGGAGAGATATGTTGAGCTCTCTTACAAGGTTGGAAACCGCTGTCTGGGAGTTCCCCATGGTTACTCCAATGGTTCCATGGCCTACCGGATCAGTTTGTTCAAGGAAGCCGGATGCCCGAACGCCGAGGACGGGAACAAAGTGGATCTGACCTGGGAAGAGTACTTCGCCATCGGCAAGAAGCTGAAAGCAAAAGGAAAACCTTTCGGGCAGGCACTTGGCCACAGCACCGGGGATCCTCCGGGGGTTTGCTATCCGTACATGTGGTCCTATGGGGCCATGGAAGTGGAAAAGGACGGCAAGACCATTGCCTTCAATAAACCCCAGTTTGTGGAGGGGATGCGGACGTTCATTCAGGGCTGGAAGGATGCCTATGACGAAACCGGGACCTCCTGGGACGACAGCAACAACAACCGCGCCTATCTTTCCGGACAGATCTCCAGCACCTTCAACGGCTCCAGCATCTACTTTGCCGCAAAGAAGAATCAGCCGGAGATAGCCGCGGACACGCACCACATCCTCATTCCTAAAGGACCGGCAGGTCGGTTCTACTGGCTGGATACCCGGACATTTGCCATCCTGAAGAACTCGAAAAATGTACCGGCAGCCAAAGCGTTCCTGAAGTGGTGGTTCGAGGACAAACAGTTCGGCGACTGGTGGCGCAGCCAGGAGGGATATATGCTGCAGCCGGTGAAAAAGTATTACACCGATCCTGTCTGGTTCAAGGACCCGAAGATGGCCCCCTTCCGGGAACAGCCCAAATATGGGCAAAATATGGGCTTTGCCGGACCGCCGAATGAAAAGGCAGCCATGGCGTGGTCAAAGTATATCGTCGTGGACACTTTTGCCAAGGCTGTCCAGAGCGGAGATGCCAAGCAGGCCGTTGAGTGGGGTGCGGAACAGTTGAAGCGGATCTATCAGAGGTAATGGCTCGTGAAAGAGGGGATGGATCGGTTTCCGATCCATCCCCTGTATTTTTTGAATATTTTTCCGGCGTGATACCATTAATATAAATACCGGGACTGAATCCCTTCACCCCTTCCTTTGCAAAGGCAGGAACTCCCTCTTTTTGAAAAGCGAAGGAAAAGGTTTGGGTCATTAGGGACCCCTGAGAGACAGAACGAAAGGGGGTTTTTTTGAGCCGTCCAAAGGGCATATCTCCGACGGTGGCTGGTCCTCGATCAAGGTCCTTTTCCATGAGGGACTTTTTTGACAGGGAGAGGAATCTCGGCATCGTTCTGATGGCGCCTGGAGCCGTCCTCCTGATCGCCTTCATGGCCTATCCCTTTTTTCTCGGCATCTGGCTCTCCCTGACGGACAGCATGATCGGGCGAATCGGGCAATTTATCGGCCTCAGGAATTTTGTCGATCTGCTGACCGACACCATCTTTCACCAGACCGCCCTCAATACCCTCATCTATGCCCTGGTCACCGTCCCCTTTAAAGCAATGCTGGGCCTGGGCCTGGCCCTGGTCTTGAACCGGCACATGCGGTTCAGCAGCCCGGTCCGCGCCGCCGTGATGATGCCGTGGATCGTTCCCACCGCGCTCAGTTCTCTGGGCTGGTTCATGATCTTCGATCCCGTCTTCAGTCCGATCAGCTGGCTCTTCAAGAGTCTGGGTCTGATCGGCAAGAACATCAACTTCCTGGGAGATCCCGTTTTGGCGATTGCCTCGGTTTGCTGGGCCAATATCTGGCGCGGGGTCCCCTTTTTCGGAATCACCATCCTTGCCGGGCTGCAGGCGGTTCCCCAGGAGCTGCATGAGGCCGCGGCGATCGACGGGGCTTCGGTCTGGCACAGGTTCCGTCATGTGACCATCCCTTCGATCAAGGGGGTGGTCCTGATCGCCTCCCTGCTGTCCATCATCTGGACCTTCGCGGATTTCCAACTCATCTATATTCTGACCAAAGGAGGACCGGCAAACCAGACCCATATTTTTGGAACCTATACCTACCAGATCGGCTTGTCGGCAACGGAAATCGGCATGGGCGCGGCCATTTCCCTGTACATGTTCCCCATCCTCGCCTTCTTCGCCGTACTGCTGCTCATTTATCTACGGAAGGAACAATAAAATGGTTGGAAGCAACGTCTTTCGTGCCAAGTTTTTCAGCCTCTATCTGCCGATGATGCTCTATCTATTCTTCCTCCTGTTTCCCTTTTACTGGATGCTGATCGTTTCCTTCAAACCCACGAACGACCTTTTCGAAATGAAATTCAATCCGTTCTGGATCCAGCAATTCACCCTGGAAAATTATCTGTATCTTTTCCAGAATACCGATTTTTTGACGTGGATGAAAAATACCCTCATCGTTTCGATAGTTTCTACAATTTTATCCCTGATATGCAGTATCTTTATCGGCTACGCCCTGGCCCGGCTGCGTTTTCCCGGGAGCAATTTCTTGGGGCTGGGGATCTTTCTGGCCTATCTGGTCCCCCCCACTCTCCTCTTCCTTCCCCTGGCGCAGGTGATTAACGGATTCGGTCTGAACAACACCTACTGGGCGCTTATCCTTACCTATCCCACCCAGTTGATCCCCTTTGCCTCCTGGCTCCTGATGGGTTATTTTCGCACGATCCCGAAGGAGATCGAGGAAAGCGCCATGGCCGACGGCTGCTCGCGCATCCAGATCCTCGTGCGCATGGTCCTGCCTCTCTCCGTTCCGGGCCTTCTTTCTGCCGGGATTTTCTGTTTCACCCTGTGCTGGAATGAATTCCTCTATGCCCTGATCTTCATGTCTTCGGGCGCCATGAAAACCATTCCGGTGGGTACGGTCAGCGATCTGATCAAGGCCGACACCCTGTTCTGGGGTTCGCTCATGGCCTCCGCGGTTTTGGGGTCCTTTCCCATAGCGTTCATCTATTCCTTTTTCGTGAAGCATTATGTCTCCGGCCTCACGGCCGGGGCCGTGAAAGGGTAGTTTCAGTGAAAAAAAGAAAAAATGTGTTGCGCCATCTTTTGAAAGCCGGGAAGCCGTCTCTGGGAATGCATGTGCATGTCACCTGGCCCGGGTTCGTGGAAGTCATCGGGCAGACCGGCGTCATCGACTACATCGAGTTCGCGGGGGAATACGCACCCTACGATCTTTATTCCCTGGAAAATTTTGGACGTGCCGTGGATCTGTTTCCGCAGATGACCTCCATGATCAAGATCGATCAGGACCCCAGGCGGTTCCTGGCGAGCCGGGCGATCGGTTCGGGCATCGCGAATCTCCTTTTCGCGGATATCCGCGGCGTGGAAGACGCCCGGGAATCGGTTGCCGCCGCCCGTGCGGAAACGCCCAAGACAAGAGGTTTCATGGGCGCGGCGATGCGGAGGGATGTCGGCTATGTCCTCGGACCCGGATCCAGGCAATACGTGCAGCAGCTCGAAGAGGGCGTCGTCGCCCTGATGATCGAGAAACAGGCCGCCATCGAAAACCTGGAGGCGATCCTTTCCGTGAAGGGGGTCGACATGGTCCAGTTCGGGCCGGCCGATTACTCCATGTCCCTCGGAATCCCCGGGCAGTGGAAAGACCCTCGGGTGAAAGAAGCCGAGGAATACATGATTAAAACAGCCCTCAAAAAAGGGGTCGCCCCCCGGGTCGAACTGATGGATTTCAAGGATGCCGGGCCTTACCTGAAAATGGGGGTCAAACATTTCTGCGTCGGGTGGGATGTGTTCATCATCGAAAAATTCTGCCGGGAGCAGGGCGCGGCCTTTCGGAAGGCTTTCGGCAGGTAGGCGCTATGGTATGTGTCCGGACGTGTTTTTTATTTGCGGCTCTGTGATGTCCGTGTCCGCTGCGGCCAGACCATCACGAAGAGTTGATGTTATATAAGGCGGATTTCCCGGCGTTAGTGGAGGAGAGTCACCATGGCTAAAGTCCTGATGGAGAGGTTGAACAAACATTACGGGGAAGTGCAGGCGGTGAAGGACCTGGATCTGGAGATCCCGGACAGGGAGTTCGTGGTTCTGGTGGGCCCCTCGGGCTGCGGCAAGACGACGACCCTTCGCATGGTCGCGGGCCTGGAAGAGATCACCGCCGGGGATATTTACATCGACGACAAAATAGTCAACCATCTCCCTCCCAAGGACCGGGACATTGCCATGGTGTTCCAGAACTACGCCCTGTACCCCCACATGACGGTTTACCAGAACCTGGCCTTTGCGTTGACCTTGCGGAAGATCCCCAAGGCGGAGATCGACCGGCGGGTGAAGGATGCGGCGGAGATCCTGAATATCGGCGAGCTGCTGCAGCGCAAACCCAAGGCCCTGTCCGGAGGGCAGCGGCAGCGGGTGGCGGTGGGCAGGGCGATCGTGCGCAAGCCGAAGGTGTTCCTGTTCGATGAGCCTTTATCGAACCTGGATGCGAAGCTGAGGGTTCAGATGCGGGCGGAACTCAAGAAGCTGCACGAGCGGCTGCAGGGTACCGTCATCTATGTGACCCACGATCAGGTGGAGGCGATGACGATGGGGGACCGGATCGTGGTGATGAAGGATGGGCTGAAACAGCAGGTGGGGCCGCCCCTGGAACTTTATTTCAAACCGGCGAACAAGTTTGTGGCGGGATTCATCGGGTCTCCGGCCATGAATTTCATCGAGGGAGATCTTTCCTCGGAGGGGGGAGAGCTCTATTTTCAGGCGGCGGGGATGAAGCTGAAGGTGCCGAAGGACAAGGCGGAGCCGCTCCGGAAATACGGCAAGAAACAGGTGATCTTCGGGATCCGTCCGGAGGATTTGCCGGAGGCGCCTTGTGCGTTGCCCGGGGAGACGGTCGATGCGGTGGTGGAGGTGATGGAGCCTCTGGGGTGCGACGTCTATCTGGATGTGAAGGTCGGGGAGAGGAGCCTGACTGCCCGAGCGGAGCCGACGACGCAGGCGAAGCCCCATGTCGCGATCTGTCTTCATCCGTCGCCGGAAAACATGCGGTTTTTCGACATCGAGACGGAGAAGGCGCTCCTCACATAACGATGCAAAGCGCAGAAAGACAGGGAATCCCCAAGATGCTCCTGACGGGCGCGCAAGTGTTCGACCCCTCGACGTCGGGCTTTCAACGATGGGATGTTCGCGTCGGCGACGGGAAGATCCTCGAGGTCGGCCCCGCACTCACCGCCCGGGCCGGTGAGCCGGTGCAGGATTGCCGAGGCAAGCTCCTGCTGCCGGGTCTCGTCGACTTCCACCTCCACTGTTTCCGGCAGGGGCAAGCCCTGAGCGTCGACGCCGAGGACGTGGCCCCGTGCGCGGGGACCACGACATTCGTGGACGGGGGGAGCAGCGGCTCGATGAACTTCCAGGCGTTTCGCGAGCACGTCATTGAGCCCGCGGACGTCCGGATCCTCGCCTTCCTGAACATTTCGGCGATCGGCATGGTATCGGTCGGGGCGTCGAATGTGCCTTTTTTCGAGAACGACGACGACCGGCTGCTCGATGTGACCTCGGCCATCGAGGTTATTGAGAAGAACCGCGACATCCTCGTGGGCGTCAAGGTGCGCATGTATACGGGCCTCGCATCCCTCGCAGCCCTGCGCAAGGGACGGGAAGTGGCGGAGCGGACCAGGCTCCCGATGATGGTCCACATCGCCTCGGGCCCACCCAGCTTCGAAGAGATCCTTCCCTTCCTCCGCGCAGGGGACATCGTCACCCACATCTATCACGGCGGGGCCGATTCGCTGGTGGATGCGGCCGGTAAGGTCCGTCCGGCCTTCAAAGAGGCGCGCACGCGTGGTGTCGAGTTCGACCTCGGCCTCGACCGTGTTCACACCAGCTTTGCGGTGGCTCGCGCCGGTTTGGCTGCCGGGTTCCTGCCCCACTACCTAGGCACAGACATGACGCTCCTGAATCGACACCTCACGGTCGATGTGCCGACCACTATCTCGAAGATGGTGGCGCTCGGCCTGCCGCTCGAAACGGCGCTGATCGCGGCGACGGCCGGCCCAGCGGCCAAGGCCGGGCTGGGGAAAATCATCGGTGGGGTCGAGCCGGGCATGGAAGCTGATCTCGCGATCTGCGAGCTTTGTGAGGGTGACTTTGTGTATGAAGACACGTACGGTAACGATTGCCGCGCGACGCGACGATTGGTCCCGCTCCAAACCCTCCGTCGCGGAAAACAGTTGGAAAAGATCGTCCGAAAAATCAGGAAATATGACTTTTTGATGAAGTGAGGGTGCCAGGACGAGATCGTTTGACGACGGGACCTCCTTTTTCTGGTTCATCCGTTTCAAGCGTACTTGTCTGAAATGTCTTTCTTCCTGAAGTCAATGTTTGACAATCATTGAATAAAGTTGTAGGTTTCAATCAATAATTCTTATATTTAGGGCTCTTAAACAACACGTCGACGAACGGCTTGTAGGTTTTCTCGACACCGGAGAACCATTCATTGTCGGGAGGTGGCGCTTCCGACATGCCCGGTTGTTCCAATGCCAAAGACGCCTAACCTTTCGGTCAACACTGGCCCTTGAAATGAGCTCTGCGCCGCCCGCAAGGGCCGGTTACCTCAAACGTTCGGCACCAGATCATAGGAGAATTATGAATCCCGAATTTGTACAGATGTTAACGAGTCTCCTCACAGCGACCACTGTATTACTCGCCGTGGTGCTTGGTTTCTGGTTCTTGCGACACTTTCTTCGCACCCGAGAGCACGAGAGAGCGAATGACTACTACGTAAAACAGACCGAACGGGAGAAGGAGAAAGAGAAACGGGAGACAGAAGATCAGGATCGACCAGTCGTTGATCCAAGCGGGTACATTATCATCAATCTCCCAAATGTTCAAAAGACCCTTTTCATGGACTTGCTCAAAGGATTTGAAGAGTACGCAATCCTGAAGGGCTACAACATTTCTTTTTCGTATGATGGATCATTGCCAAACAGGGTAGCATTCCGATTCACAATTATACCTGGAGGGATCTCGGTCAGCACGGAGAAGGTCAAAGAGGACGTTCAGGAATACATCAGGAAAGTTCAGAACGGCGAGTCATTTGATGATGTTGATATCGTGATACCACCCGAGAAGCACCATCTGACGCTGATGGTACTGAAAAATCGACTGCATTTCCTGCAAGCGACCTACACGACTCAGCGCAATGCCATGCAACTCTACGAGAATTTGATCAAGACGTTCGGGGCATCCGCCTACGCAGTGCGTCCACAGCAGTTCTTCATACAAGGAGGTGGCCAGATGAGCTCAAGCCAGTACACTGCGGTAAACTCCCAGCAGATTGCTCAGGGACAAGGCATTCGTATGATCGGCAATACGGCATCCCTCAACCTAGGTAGCACGTTCGATGAAAAGAAGGAACTCGCCGATCTATTCCAACGAGTCGAGTTCGCTCTCCTGACGGAGAAGGATGACGCACGGCAGCAGGCTTACAAGGCCCGCGAGTTTGTCGAGCGAGCAAAACACGAAGTGCTCGATGAACCACAACCCGAGGAATCGCGAATTCGCAGATATCTTGAGAAGGCGAAGGAGTTGTTTTCCACAGCCACATTCGCAAAGGAGGCCGTCGATGCTTTCAAGGCACTGTGCGACGCGATCGGACTATTCTAGCCGAACAAACCGTTGCACGGCGGCTTTCAGCCGCCCGTGAACGGCGACGTTATGCAGGAGGTAAGACTTGAAGGCAGAACTCGCTCAACAACCAATCGTGACCGCCAATTCATCTGGCTTTCCGCTCCAGATTGCCACAGTTCACGCAGTGAATCAATCCAATAACTGGCATGTCCTATTCGAAGAGCATTCTTGGCAATCGGATAGGACCGGATCGGAAGGGTTCATTGATATAGTGGCAGTGAACAAAAATCGTGGTATCTCTGCTATGGTTATGGAATGCAAGCGGGTCCGACAGACTGCATGGGTATTCTTGATTCCGAAGGAATCTCCTTCAATGCGAAGTCAAACGACGGTCTGGCATTCTTTCCGAAGAGATTCGAAATGGACTGCATATGACTGGATAAATTTACAGGCTGATCCTTCTTCACACCAGTCGCAATACTGCGCTATACCTGGGCAAGAGCAGGGTAGACGAAATCTCTTGGAGCGCACGGCTTCAGAACTAATAGACTCCGTTGAGGCCTTTGCCGAGCAAGAAAGACTAATTCAAGAGAAAAATGGAACAGACAATTTCAATCGTGCGTATATCCCCGTAGTAGTGACCACCGCACAACTTTTTGTATCACATTTCGATCCATCTGCCATTTCGCTTACGGAAGGTTCTCTGCCTACAAACGCGTCTGTCTTATCGGTTCCATTCATGCGATTTCGTAAGAGCCTTGGTACTCGCGCTCTCATTTCGTTAGTAAGTTCCATTGGAGATCTCCACACTATAAGCGAACGTACGATTTTCATAGTGAATTCTGAGAATCTACCGGTATTCATGCGACAATTTGAGATAAATTAAGTCGAAGTATTAATGGCCACAGGGCAACCCGTTGCTCAACCGGACGGCGCAGTTCATCCGTTTTCAAAGATAGCCGTGGAGCGTTAACGGCTGGTTGCATTTAGCGCCGCCGGTTACCTTGTCGTTACGCATATTCCCATTGGTAGTCGTTGACTCTCTGCATCATCTCTGAGTGTGACGTTGTAGGTGAACAGTGGGAAATCCCCGAAAGACTGGACATGAAAATACCGGAGATGCGCTTCCCCGCGAGCTTCTTCCTGTAGTCCACAAACTGTCGACTTCAAATGAAATGCAAGACTTCTTATCGTAATGATTGATGTAATATCCTCAAAATTTATGGTATAGATAATGTGTTATGCAAGATGTTGGAGTCAACGAATGCATGGCTCAAATATGGTGGCACCATCGAAAAACCAAGCGGTTAATGAACGAAATAAACCTTACCACCAGTGAGAGGACCCATCAAGACGATTTTTATCGTCACTTTTTTCAGCTTATACCTTGAAGGGAGGCCTTGAAATAGCATGACGCATTACATGTGGGACTCTACGATTACCTATACGGATTATTGGCGGGCAAAACAGTTCGTTGGAGAAATCAAAGGCGCTTCCCGCGCCGCAGGGCAACGGGTGGCCTTGGAGGTGTCTCGTCAGACAAGGGACCTTATCGCCTCTCAGGAAGAACTGACAAGGGCGCACATTGACGCTCAGCAGGTCATGGCCAATACTATCAACGAGGGGATGGAGCAGCTGAGCTACGACTTACAGGATATCTCCTCCGGAATCTCAGAACTCAACGCGACGTTTCACTGGGGTTTTGGGCAGATGATCGCCGGGCTGGGCCGCATGAACGACAGCCTCGAAGCATTGGTCAAGATTGCCAAGACTCCCGTCCAAACAATGGCGTTCAACCATTTCGAGATTGCACGTGATGCCTTTAGGCAAGGTCTGTATCGCGAAGCCCTTGAGGAATTGGATAAAGCTATCCAGGGAGATCACACCTCCCCCGGCTATAAGTTGGAATGGCGTTTCCATCATCTGCATGGGATTGTCCGTTTGGGTTTTGTCGATTGTGATTTGACTCTGGTCGATTTAGGCAAAGCGGAAGAGGACTTTCTCAATGCGGCGCGTTATGCCCGGAAGGACTATCCAGAGGATGCGGGAAGGGCATTTCTATCTGCTGGGTGGGCTGGTTACTGCCAAGGGAAAATGACAGAGGCGCTTGCCCATACCGAGGAGGCAATGGCGGTTCATCCCGGCCTCGGGGAGGCCGTTTTCCAGGCATCCAAGATTCTCATGGCTATGGGTGACGTTGATGGGGCATTGCCGCTCTTGGAAAAGGCGATCGAACATGACCGGTTTTACGCCCTGAAGGCTGCGGGTGACGGCGATTATAAAAAGAATGAAACCGCCCTACGTGGTTTTCTAAATGAATTGCGGAAGGAAAAGTATCGCCAAGCATCTTATGAGATCGACAAGGCTCTGGACACCATCCGTGGATATCGTTTGTCCGCCACTCTGGCTGAAGTTAAAAAACGTTTGGAACATTGTCGAACTGATGGAGATTCATGGCCCCTGATGGACATTTTGGCCTTGGTGAAGGAGTGGCGTCAATGGGGTGGCGGTTTCTTGACGAGGGAATTGCCGGCTATAATAACGACACAAATAGAGATTGAAACCAAAGAACAGGAGCAGGAGGAGTATCAGGAGAAAATTGTAACCCGCCCCGCAGGTCTTTTCCGCAGAGAAGAGTTCCGGATGGAAACCCGCACCCGTCAGCGCCTAGTGACCCGGAAAAAGACAGCGAATAAGACCATCGAAGTCATTTGCGATGAATGGACACAAACTATCGGTGGTCAACCGAGCTGCACGTGGGAGTTCTGCCTCATCCCCAGTGGCAGCTTCATGATGGGAGAAAAAGGCAGGCCGCACAAGGTTACCCTTACCCGCGACTTCTATCTTGGCCGGTATCCAGTAACCCAGCGGCAATGGGAAACGGTGATGAAGAACAACCCCAGCAACTACAAGAATGAGAATGGACCCGTAAATCATGTATCCTGGGAAGACGTTCAGCAATATATCAAAAAGCTGAATGAACTTGACGGGGGATCGCGCTATCGTCTCCCCACGGAGGCAGAGTGGGAATATGCCTGCCGTGCCGGCAGTAACGGGGAGTATTGCTTTGGGGATCAAGAAACCATGCTGCGCGAATATGCCTGGTACGGAATCAGTTATAGCTCCTCTGCATCACCACTTCCCGTCGGCCGGAAAAAAGCAAACGCCTGGGGATTGTACGACATGCATGGGAATATCAATGAATGGGTGCAGGACTGGTATGGGGACTATTTCGGTAGTGTTACGGACCCGGCAGGACCATCATCGGGCTGGCAACGCGTTTATCGTGGTGGCTATTATTTTAGTCACGCCAATGACTGCAAGTCAGCGTATCGCGGTAAGAGTGTTCCGGATAACCGCAGCAGCGACAAATTGGGGTTTCGTCTCTTCAGGACACGTTAGCTTTTGGTTTTTTAGCTTTTGTCTGGGTATGGGGGCTTTAGCCTCAAGCGGTGGCAATATATACAGGATAAGGAAGTTGGCCCCCGGCTTACCCCGTTCCACTATGCATACTGTCAAGATGGAGCAGATGTTCAAGGTCATAACCATCCGTTCGAAAGTCAAAAAAGGGGTTGGATGAAGGCCTGCTCAACCAAACATTTCGAACGCAAATCCTCAAAATATTTCATCCACCAACCTTACTACTTTGTATTTGCTATACGTAACAAAATCTGATTTTCTTATTGATGTTGATCTGTTAAGTAAAGTTTACGTTTTCACTGTTTTACTCTTTCGTCAAGGATTATCTGGGTTGCCAGCCCCCCTTT
>Ga0172375_10000940_pt1 | contig 47137 bp, 43 predicted proteins | sample LakKiv1m_FD_114537 | JGI IMG/M metagenome (GOLD analysis project Ga0172375, IMG submission 114537) | Freshwater microbial communities from Kabuno Bay, South-Kivu, Congo - kab_092012_11.1m | ecosystem: Environmental > Aquatic > Freshwater > Lake | place: Democratic Republic of the Congo... | reverse complement strand
TTGAGAAAGGAACAGGGTTCGGATATTGCGGCTGCCTGTGGACAACTCAGGCTGAAAGCCGAGCGTTGAAATTGATTACTATATTGTTTGACGAACTACCGAAATGGTGGTACACTATATAGGAAATTTTCATATAGTAGGTGATTATCTTGGCTCAAAAAATCAAAAAGATCGCATTGTTGACCGGTGGGGGCGACTGCTCGGGACTAAACGCCGTCATCCGCGCCGTGGTTAGAACCGCGATCCTGAAATACAATTATGAAGTCATCGGTTATGTCGGCGGTTATTACGGCCTGTTTCGCGATGACTACATTCCGATGACCCTGTCTTCGGTTTCCGGCATCTTCCATCAGGGCGGCACCGTCCTCAAGATGTCCAACCGGGACAACCTGTTCAATTTCCGGACCGAGGACGAAGAGGGCAACGAAGTGTTTCGTGACGTCTCCGACATCGCGATCGCCAATCTCAAGAAACATGGTGTCGACGCCCTGGTCATCATCGGTGGCGACGGAACGCTTACGAGCGCCAGGGATTTTGCTAGAAAAGGTGTCAACGTGGTGGGAATACCCAAAACGATCGACAATGACGTCCCGGCAACGGACATCACGTTCGGCTATCGGACCGCGCTCGACCACATCATGTTGTCGCTAGACGCCCTCCATACCACAGCCTATTCCCACGACCGGATCATGATTTTGGAAGTCATGGGCCGGAACGCAGGCTGGCTCGCGCTGGAAGGCGGTATCGCCGGATCGGCCGATGTCATCCTGATTCCCGAGATCCCTTATGACATCAAGAAGGTCGCGAAACAGGTTATCGACAGATACAACCGCGGCAGCCGCTTCTCGATCATCTGCGTCTCCGAAGGCGCCAAACCGATCGATGGCGATGTCACGATCAAGATGCTTGTGAAATCCAGCCCCGATACCGTCCGCCTCGGCGGCGTGGGCGAACAGGTGGCCAAAGCCCTGGAAGCCTTGGTCCAACCGATAACAGGCCAGGAGATCCGTTCCACGAATCTGGGCTATATCCAGCGTGGCGGCGTGACCAACACCTTTGACAGGGTCCTGGGCACCAAATACGGTTCGTTTGCGGTCGACATGATCGCCAACGGCGAATTCAACCAGATGGTGACGATCAAGAACGACCGGATGAACAAAGTCTACATCGAAGATGTGGTCGGAGGCGGCCAAACCGGTGAAACCAGCCGGGGCGGAGCCAGAAGGGTGAACCCCCAAGGCGATCTAGTGACCTCCGCCAGAAACATCGGCATCTCATTCGGCGACTAGAAAATATAAAAAATAAAAGGAGGAAATTGTATGGAATTGAAGGGAAGTAGAACCGAACAGAACCTGAAAGACGCTTTTGCTGGCGAGTCGATGGCAAGGAACAAGTACACATTCTACGCATCCAAAGCCAAAAAGGAAGGATACGTGCAGATTTCCGAATTTTTCCTGGAGACAGCCGCCAACGAGAAGGAACATGCGGAAATTTGGTTCAAGCTTCTGCATGACGGCGGAATCCCCGTAACCGAGGTCAACCTCGAAGACGGAGCCGCCGGCGAACATTACGAATGGACCGAGATGTACAAAGGTTTCGCGGCCGTCGCCAGGGAGGAAGGCTTCAACCAGATCGCATTCCTTTTCGAAGGCGTAGCCGCCATCGAGAAAAGACATGAGGAAAGATACTTGGCGCTTCTGAAAAGCATCAAGGACCAGAAGGTCTTCGAATCGGATTCCAGTTCCGAAATCTGGATCTGCTCGAACTGCGGACACATCCATGTCGGCAAACGGGCTCCGAAGGTCTGTCCGGTTTGCCAGCACGATCAGAGCTATTTCGAACGCTTTGTGAAAAACTATTGAAAATGAGAAGACGCAAGTCTTCTTTTTTTTGCATTTTTCCTGTATAATGGTTGTATGAAAATCCAGGAGGAGATCGCTTGAAAAAAGGCAGGATCATCAAACTGATAGGCGGATTGTACACTGTAATAGATCAGGAGGACAATCGCTACCAGCTGAAACCGCTCGGCATATTCCGCTATCAAAATGAAAAGCCGAAAGTGGGCGATATCGTCAAGTTCGACGACCATTCGATCGTCAAACTCTCCGAACGGGAGAACGAGCTTCTGCGTCCGGCGATCGCCAACGTCGATCAGGCACTCCTGGTGACTTCGGCCAAGTCGCCCGATTTCAGTTTCCAGCTCTTGGACCGCTTTTTGCTTTTGATCATCTCGGAAAACATCGCTCCGGTCATCGTCGTGTCCAAAATCGACCTACTTTCAGTTTCCAAACTTAAAGAACTTAGGTCCAAACTCGACTATTATCAAGCCTATTTTCCGGTGATCTATTTTTCCACCAAAACCGGTGAAGGACTGGAAGCGATCGTTGCCATCACCAATGGCAAGGTAAATGTCCTTGCCGGCCAGACCGGCGCCGGGAAAAGCAGTCTTCTGAATGCCATCGACCCGGACTTGGAGTTGGCGACCGATGAGATCTCCGAGGCCCTTGGCAGAGGCAAGCACACCACCAGACATGTCGAACTGATCCGGATGGAAGCCGGCTGGATCGCCGACACTCCCGGATTCTCCAAACTGGACTTCCATGGGCTGGATGCCGATATCATCGGCGATTTCTATCCGGATTTCCTCGCCCTTCGCAAGGATTGCCGATTCCAGCTTTGCACGCATACGCATGAACCCGACTGCGCCGTGAAACGAGCTTTGGCGGCGGGGAAGATCCTGCCCGAAAGATACGAGAACTATGTTCGTTTCTATGATGAAATCAAAGCGATCAAGCCCAAATATTGAGGAGTGGTTCCCATGATTGTCGCACCATCTTTTCTGACTGCTGACTTCACGAAGCTCGAAAGCGAGATCAAATCGCTTGCCAGGGCCGAATGGCTTCATTTTGACGTCATGGACGGCATCTTCGTTCCCAACCGTACCTATGACGAGAAAATCGTGGCGGAAGTGAAAAACTACAGTTCCCAGTTTTTCGACTGCCATCTGATGGTTCAAAACCCCGGAGAAAGAATCAAGGCGTTTGTCGCTTCCGGAGCCGATCTTGTCACGTTCCACCTCGAGGCGGCGGATAACGAGACCGAAGCCTTGATCGGATCGATCAAAAACAGCGGGGTCAAGGTCGGAATCTCGATCAAACCGGCGACCGAAGTCAAAGCCCTGCTTCCCTATCTAGGACTGATCGATCTGGTGCTCGTGATGAGCGTCGAACCGGGCAAGGGCGGTCAGCAATTCCTGCCCGAGGCGATCGACAAGATTACCTTTCTGGCCGAGGAGAGAAAGAAACAAGGTCACGAATTTCTGATCGAAGTCGATGGCGGCATCAATTCCGAAACGGCAAAAACGGTCCGTAAAGCCGGAGCGGATGTCATCGTGGTCGGCTCCTATCTCATCAACCACAAGCATCGTGAAAAGTTGATCGAGGAACTCCAAAATGCCTAGCAAGATCAAGATTTTCACCGGACCGAACAATTACGTTTTCGACAAATTGTATTTCGAGGAAGCGAACGAGTATATCGTCGGCGTCGATTCCGGACTCGAGTATCTGTTGGCGAACAAGGTGAGAATCGATCTCGCCGTCGGCGACTTCGATTCTCTGGCTCCCGAATTGTTGGCGGATGTGCAAAGCAACAGCCGCCAGGTCATCCAGCTCGACAAGGCCAAATCGATGACCGATCTCGCCTATGCGGTCGATTATTTGTATAATCACATGGATTACGACTCCATCGAAGTCTACGGCGGCATCGGCGGCCGGATCGACCATCTGCTTGCCAATCTCAACCTGATGAAAAGATTTGATCTTTCCTTCCGGGATGGGGAGCATTACATCTATCCCTTGCACAAGGGCAGGCATCATGTCGAGAATTACCATCGTTTCATCTCGTTTTTCGCCCTGGAAGACTGTTACAACCTGTCGCTCAAGGGCTTCCGTTTCGAACTGAACAACTATTATCTGTCGACGAGCGATTCATTATGTGTATCCAATGAAGGTTCGGGCGACATCGAGTTTTCCAAGGGGAGACTGTTGGTGATCTCCAGCGATGATCCCTGGCGTAAATGATCTTGCCTTGCATATCACTTGAAAAACACATATATCAGCGATAATCTATATGTAACAATACTCAATCGAAACGAGAAAGCAGGATGTGATAATTATGAAAAAACGTTTGGTTGTGCTGTTTCTGTTGTTGTCGATTTTCGGGCTCACTGGCTGCTCGTTCTTTTTTTCGACCGCACCGGGAACCACGGATACGACAACGTTTCTGACTTCATCGACGACGACCACCACAACGACCACTATCGATACCGATCAGATGGTCTCGGAAATCTATGCGATGATCTATGCCGACCTTTATGACCAGGTGCGGGCCGAAGTGATCCAAAACCTGACCGAAGAACGCTTCAATGAGATCTATGACCAGGTTCTGGCCGATCTTTATAGCAAGATCGATCAGGGCGAGTTGTCCGTGGACGCCCAGTCGCTGGCCCAGACGGTTCTCGCTGTCGTCGCCTCGGAAGCTTCGGCGGTGATCGGCGTTTCCAATTATGATGCTTCCGATTCGCTGCAGGCGATCGGATCCGGAGTGATCTACAAACATGTAGACAACATGTACTATGTGGTTACCAACAATCACGTCGTGGAGGACGGAAGCAGTTACAAGATCCATTTCGCCGATGATTCCGAAATCGCTGCCACCTTGTTGGGGACTGATGCGACCGCCGATATCGCCGTACTTTCCTTCGTGTCCGGCAATTCATACAAAGTCGCCAGCTTCGGTGACTCCGATTCGTTGCAAGTCGGGTCTGTCGTTCTGGCTGTCGGCAATCCCAACGGTTATGACTATTTCAATTCGGTGACGATGGGCATCGTTTCCGGAACGAGAAGATATTTCGATGTCGACAACGACAACGTCAAGGACATGTTCGTCGGTTATATCCAGCATGACGCGTCAATCAACGCCGGCAACAGTGGCGGCGCCTTCTTCAATCTCCAGGGAGAGGTCATCGGTATCAACGTGATCAAGATCGCCTCCACCGAGATCGAAGGCATGGGTTTCGCGATTCCATCTTCCTTGGTTGCGGCCATCTGTTCCGATATCGAGATCTATGGCTATTCCAATCAGGTTCCGGGTGTAGGAATCACCTTCAACGATATCTCGACCGACATGGCAAGACTCACCGCCGAAGGCATCACGATCCCGGAAGGGATCACAGCCGGCTTCTACGTCCATGAAGTCACCCCGGGCTCCTCGGCGGACGGCTACGTGCTTCCCGGAGACATCATTCTCCAGATCGGAGATATCGTGATCACGAACCTGTATAATTTCTCGGCCGAGTTCTCTAAATACCATGTCGGAGACGTGATCGACATCGTCGTCTACCGCAACGGTGCCACCCTGACCCTGAGCGACATCGTGCTCAAACCGAAAGTGAATTGAGGCGTTGACAATGAAAAAAATATTCTTGGTAATGGCAGTCGCCTTCGTGGCTAGCTTTTTCCAGGCCTGTTCCGCAGTCCCGGACAATTCATCCCCGGCGCTCCAACTCGCCGCTTCAGCGACCGATACGACCACCACAACGACCGAAAATTCAATTTCCTATTCCGATTACGAAGATTTGAAGAACCAGCTCTACGCGGAAATCTACGCCGAGGTCTATGCTTCTTTGTATGCCGAACTGAATCTTGACGATATCGCCTCTTCCGAACTGAATGAGGAGATCTATCAGGCGGTCTCGGACCGCTTCGATGCCTTGCTTAGCGATGACCAGATCCAACTGATGGTCGATTCCACGCAAGAGAAGATCTATTCCGTCTCCGAACTCGTGGAGGAATCCGTAGTCGGAATCACCAGCTATCTGGATACCGAAGGCCAGTCGCTCGGATCGGGCGTCGTCTACAAGCACGACACCCTGACGGACACCTATTTTGTGATCACCAACCATCACGTGGTTGAAACCGGCAATAACTTCAAGGTCGTTTTCGTCGACGGATCGAGCGTGACTGCCACCCTGCTCGGGTATGACGCCGACGTCGATATCGCCGTCTTGACGTTTGCCGGAGCCGCGCTCGACCGTTCGATCCAAGTGTCGCCGCTCGGCAATTCCTCGTCCCTCCAGCCGGGAACGATCGTGATCGCCGCCGGCAACCCCGAAGGCTATGACTTTTACGGTTCGATCACGATGGGTGTTCTTTCCGGCGTCGACCGGAAGCTTGACGACACCCAGATGCGTTATCTGCAGCACGACGCCTCGATCAATTCCGGCAACAGCGGCGGGCCGCTCTACAATCTCGACGGGGAAGTGATCGGCATCAACGTCAGCAAGTATGCCTCCACGGATATCGAGGGCATGGGTTTCGCGATTCCGATCGATACCGTCAAGACGGTTGTGGCCCTGATCGAGGCTTCGAACTGATCCGCATGGCATTAAGGCGGTGCCACTAGTATTTCAGGTTTCGAGGAAGACCGGTTTCCGGCAGACGCTGCCTGGGCCCGATCTTCTTTTTTCATGAACAGCCAATCAAATCCGGATTCATCCCCCAAACGATCGGATTAGCTCGATGGGTAACGCAATTATCACTGTTACAAGTATGTATTTTGTCAGTAATCGCCAATTATTATTGACATATGTCATTTATAGTGCTATGATGATTGTGGCATTGGCTATCAAAATCGCCAATACGGAAAAAGGAAAAACCATGAAAAACTATGATATCGTCATCATCGGCGGAAGCGCAGCGGGAGCGACTGCCGCGACAACCGCCAGAAAGCATTACCCCAACAAATCAATTCTTTCGATCAGGGATGCGAAATCCGTGCCGATTCCATGCGGAATTCCCTATATCTATGGAACCGTCGGCGATGCGATGAAGAACCTGATTCCAGTCGACAACATGATGGGGGCGGCCAATATCGACGTTCTTGTCGATCCGGTCGTCAAGATCAATCAGGAATTCAATCTGGTGCTCACCGCAGCGGGCGAAACCGTACATTACGAACGGCTTGTGATCGCCACCGGTTCCCATCCGGTCGTCTTGCCGATCGAAGGCATGTCTTTGCCGAACGTTTTTCCGATTCGCAAGGATGTCAACTACCTGCAGACAATGCAATCGGAACTTGTCAAAGCCAAGGATATCGTTGTTATCGGATGCGGCTTCATCGGCGCTGAAATGGCCGAAGAATGCAAGAAGAGCAACCCGGAAAAGAACGTACGCGTAGTCGAAGTGCTTGATCACGCGCTTCAGGTCGCATTCGATCCTGAATTCAGCGCCTTGGCTGACAAGGCGCTGACAGACCAGGGCATCGAATTGTTAATGAATCAGAAAGTCGTGAAGATTGTTGGCGTAAAGAAGCCTGAAAGCGTGCTTTTGGAAAGCGGCGTATCCCTGCCCGCCGATCTGGTGATTCTCGGACTGGGAAGCGTTCCGAACACTGATCTTGCCATTGGTGCCGGACTGAAGATCGGTCCCGCCAAGGGTTTATGTGTCAATCGCTACATGCAGACGTCTGATTCCTCGATATTCGCCTGTGGCGATTGCGCCGACAAGGTATCCTTTTTCGACCATAAGCCGTCCGCGCTCCGGCTTGCGTCAATCGCGACGATGGAAGCCAGGATTGCCGGCGCGAATCTTTTCGCCCTCAAACGTGCCAATGACGGCGTCGTCGGCTGTTTCTCGACCGTTTTGAACAAGAAGGCCTTCGCTGTTGCGGGATTGACCGCCACGGAAGCGAATAAAAAAGGCTATGCGATTGTCGTGGGCGAAGCGGAATCGATCAATCGCCATCCCGGACTTATGCCCGGTGGAGATCTGTTGAAGGTCAAACTTGTTTTTGAAAAAGGAACGGGACTGCTGTTGGGCGGGCAACTGTATGGGGCCTTAAGCGCCGGCGAACTGATCAATGCCATCAGCGCCTTTGTCAGCAACCGGATGACAGCCGATGACTTAGCCACTTTCCAGGCGGGAACACATCCGGCCCTGACCGCATCGCCAATTGCATACCAGTTGGTGAATGCTGCTGAAAATGCCGTCGCGAAACTCAGTCAATAGTGTTTATCAACATAAAAGGCCTTCGCGAAGAAGGCCTTTTATATTTATCGTTGGGATAGAATTAAGCTCTTGTCACTTTGCCGCTTTTCAATGCTCTCGCAGAAACGTATACCCGTTTAACCTGACCGTTTTCATCGACGATCCTGACTTTTTGCAGATTGGCTTTCCAAAGTTTTCTCGTCGCATGCATGGAATGTGAACGTTGATTACCTGACATAAATTTCTTCCCTGATACTGCGCATACTCTTGGCATGATATCACTCCGTTTCTGTAAAGATTTCAGCATATAATATTTTAACATATTATTCCTTAATTGCAAGCAAAATTTACTTATTTCGAACTCTTCGTCATCCACTCGATTCGAGCCTGGACTAACTTGTTGCATTTTCGCTTTGAGTATGATAAAATGTTATTGCTTTTTTGGATTTGTCACAAATACTATCGATTTGGGTAACAAAACCGATATTTCTGATATAATATATCCATATTGTTCGGGAGGAAAAGATGGATAAGAATTTAATGGATGGCCATTTGCTGAAGAAGCTTGTTATAAATGGGAATATCAAGCTGAAGAACAGTATGGACAGAATCAACCAACTGAACGTTTTCCCGGTTCCCGACGGTGACACGGGATCAAATATGTCGGCCACGATGCAGGCGGGAGTCAAAGCCCTCGCCCCTGTCGATGAAGCCTCTGTGGGGCAGATGGCCAAAATCCTCGCGAGAGGCATGCTGATGGGCGCAAGAGGAAACTCGGGCGTCATTTTGTCGCAACTGTTCAGCGGCATGGCTAGTGGCTTGAAAGAATTCGACAAGGTTAATCCGGTCGACTTCTCCAAAGCGCTCAGAAAAGGTGTGGAACAGGCATACGCAGCCGTCATCAATCCCGTCGAAGGAACCATGCTCACCGTCGCCAGAGAAGGTGCCGACCGGGCGCTTTCGGTCGCTGAAGACGTCGAGAGCTTCGAAGAATTGTTCGAAATCTATCTCCAGGAACTCAATGAGTCTTTGGAACGGACCCCCGATCTGTTGCCGATTTTGAAAGAAGTCGGCGTCATCGATTCCGGCGGAGCCGGTTATATCGAAGTCGTGATCGGCATGTTCGACGCCGTCCACGGTGTCTTCTATGAGGAAGCCCAGGCCAAGGCGGAAAAAGAAGCCAAGCCGTTGATCAACCTCAGTGAGATCCATGGCGGCAAGGATTTCGGCTATTGCACCGAATTCATCATGCAGATCCAGAAAATGGATGAATTCAACCAGCATGAGTTCATCGACATGGTTTCGCCGCTCGGTGATTCACTGGTCGTCGTCCAGGACGAGAACATCCTCAAGGTCCACATCCATTCGAAAACACCTGGCGATGTCTTGAATCTCGCCCAGCATTTCGGCTTTTTCATCAATCTCAAGATCGAGAACATGATGCTCCAGCACACGGAAGTCATGCTTCATTCGCCCGAAGAGGAAGCTCCTTGCGAATGCGGTCACGACCACAGCGCCACAAGCGCGCCGAAAATCAAGAAGAAGTATGCGCTCGTTGCCGTTGTGAACGGCGACGGACTCAAGGATACTTTCATCGAAATGGGCTGCGATTACATCATTTCCGGTGGTCAGACCATGAATCCCGCCATCGAGGATTTCATCGTCGCCTGCGAACAGATCAATGCGGACTACATCATCATCATCCCCAACAACAAGAATGTCCTCCTGTCCGCGCAGACAGCCGCCAAGATGATCAACGACAAGCAGGTATACGTCCTGAAAGCCAAGACCATCGCCCAGGGATACGCCTCGCTCACCATGTTCGATGCCACCCAGGATGTCGAGACCAATCTGAAGGATATGGAAAGCCATATCAAGAACGTCAAGACCGGCGAAGTCACCTATGCGATCCGTCCCACCCTCAACAAAGGCATGCAGATCAACCAGGGCGATTTCATGGGACTATACGACGACGAGATCAAAGTCAGTTCCCCATCCCGTCTCGAAGCGATTACCGGACTGATCCAGGCCATGCTTGACGACCGTTCGGAAATCATCACCCTGATGATCGGCAGCGATGTCAAGGATGACGAGGTCTACGCCGTTACCAAGATGATCGAGAACGACTATTCCGTCGAGATGGAAGTCATCCATGGCGGCCAGGATATTTATTCCTATATCATATCAGTTGAGTAAAGGGTATTGAAAATGCCCTTTTTTTTTATTATAATTAAGCGACAAAGGAGGCTGGGTGCTTGAGCGATCTTCTGGAAGTCAAAGGCATAGGCAAAGCCCTGGAAACCAAACTCGCCCATGAGGGGATCCGTTCGGTCAAAGACCTGGTCGAGACCCTACCGGCTAAATACGAAAAGAAACGGATCTTTTCCTGGGACGAGGTGGCCCTGCAAAAGGATGTGACTCTTTCCGGTACTGTTGCGGCCGATGCAACAGTGTTTTTTATCCGTAGACGCCTCAGCAAACTGACATTTTCCATCAAGGTCGAGCATGTGGCTTTCTCCGTTGTCATCTTCAATCGGGAATTTATGAAAAACACCCTGTTGAAAGGTGCGGAAGTCGTCATCACCGGCAAATTCTTGCATAATTTCCACAATTTCGTCGCCAGCGAGATCGTTACCAAAAGCCGGTTCCAGGAAGGGATCGTTCCCATCTACAACATTGAAGGCCTTTCTTCACGCCAGTTCCACCGGCTGGTGCTTTCCGCCTTGCCAGGATATATCGGGCAAATCGAGGAGAACCTACCTGATGGTCTGCTTCAGAGACACAATCTGATCGGCAGGAAGGCGCTTTTCCGGGTCGTGCACAGACCCAAGGACGATAATGACGTCCAACTGGCGTCGAAGCGCATCAAGTATGAGGAGTTTCTCCTGTTCGCCTTGAGGCTTGCGGCCCTGAAACGCTTTTCCGACCGGATCGTCAAGGAACCGAAACACTATGATATCGAAAGGGTCCGCGCCTTCATCGGCTCGCTGCCTTTCGAATTGACAAAAGACCAGAAACAAGCCACCAATGAGATCTTCCGCGATTTTCTCGGCAAGAAGCCGATGAACCGCCTGCTTCAGGGCGATGTCGGCAGTGGCAAGACGATCTGCGCGATGATCGCGGCCCTGGCCGTTTGTTCTGCGGGCGAACAAACAGCATATATGGCACCGACGGAGATTCTCGCCTACCAGCACTATCTGACCTTCAGCCGCATGCTTGCAAGCGAGAATGTGAAAATCGCTTTTCTTTCCAGCGGCATTATCGGTTCGGCCCGGGAAGCGATATACGCGGATCTGGCGTCCGGCCGGATCCAGATCATCATCGGTACCCACGCCCTGATCCAGGAAGAACTGGTGTTTCACAAACTGGGCTTCGTCGTGATCGATGAGCAGCACCGTTTCGGGGTCACACAACGCAAGATCATCCGCGAGAAAGGCATCACTCCCGATGTGCTGTTCATGAGTGCCACCCCGATTCCGAGGACACTCGCCATCACGATGTTCGCGGATATGGACATCTCTTCCATCAAAACGATTCCTTCGGGCAGGAAATCGATCCTGTCCCGGGTTATCGGCTATGAGGACATGGACAAGGTGTATTCAAGAACCGCAAGCGAGCTTGAACAGGGTCATCAGGCTTACTTCATAGTCCCCCTTATCGATGAGAACGCGAACAGTTCGTTGCTGTCGGTCAAGGAGTTTTATCAGGAAATATCAGGTAACCTCGATAAAAAACACCATGTGGGACTGTTGCACGGCCGCCTGAAAGCGGCGGAAAAAGCGGCCCAGTTGGAAGCATTCTACGCCAACAGAACCCAGGTTCTGGTTTCGACGACCGTCGTCGAAGTCGGACTGGATGTTCCGAACGCGACGATAATTACGATCATGAACGCGACCAGGTTCGGTCTATCGCAGTTGCATCAACTGCGCGGCCGGGTCGGCCGTGACCGCGACCAGGCGTATTGCTTCTTCGTTACCGACGATACCCTGGAAGGTTTCGACAAACTCGAGATCCTGGAGAAGACGACCGACGGTTTCGAAATCAGCGAGGCCGATCTCAGGATGCGCGGTCCCGGTGAAGTGTTCGGAGAGGAACAGACCGGGCTGCCCAGATTCGCGATGGCGAACATCATTCTCGATCAGGACATCCTCGTGGCCGCGATCGGAGATTCGGCCAATGTGCTTGCTTCGGCGGAACCGGTATGCCGTAAATTGGTCGCCGAGGTCAATCGGAAGATCGATGCTTATAATTTGGATTGAATTGTGATATACTAATAGCAGTCAGAGGTGAAAACATGATAAGAATTGGCGTTGACGCCATGGGAGGCGATTTCGCCCCGAAAGAACAGATCGAGGGCGCGATGCTCGCCATCAGGAAGATCCCGGATATCGAGATCAATCTCTATGGCAGCAAAGAAGAAATCGACAAGTACCTTACCAACAAAGAGAGAATCACAGTCATCAATACTAGTTATGTGATCGACATGGGGGAAAAGAATCCGATCAAGGCGATCAAGGAACATCCGGATTCCTCGATGGCGACGGCCCTGTCCAGTCTCAGAAAGGACGAAAGCGACGCCGTGGTCAGCAGCGGTGCGACACAGGCGCTGATCGCCGGGGCCCATATCCTTGTCAAACGGATGCCCGGTTTCAAGCGGACGGCGATCGCACCCGTGATTCCCTCGGCCAATGGCAGGAAGACGATCCTGCTCGATTCCGGGGCCAATCTCGAGGTTCGTCCGGAACATATGCTCCAACAGGCGTATTTCGCCTATGTATATGCCAAGGAAGTATTGGATGTGCCGGAACCGGTGGTCGGCTTGATCAACATCGGGACCGAGGAAGGCAAAGGCCGCGAATTGGATCGCGAGGTCTTCGCCATGTTCAAGGAAGCGAAACTGTTTCCCTTCTATGGAAACGTCGAACCCAAATCGATCCTGACTCCGCCCTGCGACATCCTGATCAGCGACGGTTTCACCGCCAACATCGTCATGAAGACGATGGAGGGAACGGCCAAAGGCATGGGCATCATGCTCAAAAAGACGCTGACCGGCACCTTTTTCGGGAAGATCGGCGCCCTGCTGGCGAAACGTAACCTTGACAAATTCAAGAAACTCATGTCCGCGGAAGAAATCGGCGGCGCGCTAATCTATGGTCTCTACCGGCCGGTGATCAAAGCCCAGGGAGCCTCCAAGGCCTACGGGTTCTATAACGCGATCCGTCAGGCGGCGACCATTGTCCGCAACGAAGTCTTCCCCAAAGTGGAAAAATATGTCCAGGAGACAAAGGTCGTTGGCAATGATGAATGACAAACTCAGGGAACTCGAAATGTACTTCCGACTCAGTTTCAACGATCCCGGACTGCTCGAGCGCTCGATGACGCATTCGTCATATGCCAACGAACATAACACGAAAAGCAACGAACGGCTGGAATTCATCGGTGATGCGGTGCTTGATCTTGCGGTCGGGAAGTACCTTTTCGAGCATCTGGACGAACCGGAGGGGATCCTGACCAAGAAACGGGCCCAGGACGTCTGTGAGGCCAGCCTGTACGAATATGCCCGAAGTTTCAATCTCGGCCAATACCTGTTGCTTGGCAAAGGCGAGGAGAAAAGCTCCGGCAGGGAGAAACCCGCCCTGCTCGCCGATGCATTTGAAGCGTTCATCGGCGCCATCTTTCTCGACAAGGGCTTCGATGAAGTCTACAAAGTGCTTAACAAGGTTGTTTTTCCGCTGATCCGGAGAACCATGAACCAGGAAGACAATGATTTCAAGAGCAAGCTCCAGGAACTTGTCCAATCGGACAAACGGACCCTGAATTATGTGATCGTGTCCGAGTCCGGACCCGCCCATGACCGGGAGTTCGTCGCCAGGGTCTACATGGATGATGTCATCATCATGGGTGAGGGAACGGGAAAAACCAAAAAGGAAGCCGAACAGAACGCGGCGCGAATGACGCTCGAGAAATTGGCCGAGGCCGATTTCACCGACGAACCGGCCAAGGAGTGAGACCATGGACCTTATGCTCACGAAGAAAATGATCGAGGATGAAATCATCGATTTTGACAAACTGGTTTTGAAAAACTACAAAGCCATCGGTCTGTCGGAAATCGAGGCTTTTGTCATCATCGAGCTCCATCACCAGATGAAACAGGGAAACACTTTCCTCAATCCCTCGAAAATCATCAAGAACATCACCATTTCCAAGGACGAGCTCCTGGAAATCCTGGATTCGCTGATGAAACGCCAATTCCTTTCAATCAGGCTGAAAAAGCAGAAGAACGGCAAGGAAACCGAAATCTTCCTGCTTGACGACACGATCCAGAAGATCCTCAACAACTATGCCAATTCGATCAACGATGAACTGATCAATCAGCCCAAACAGTACGCCACCAACGCCGAGGAGATCGTCGATCTGGTCGAAACGCAGTTCCAGAAACAATTGACCCCGTTGGAAGTGGAAATCATCCAGAAATGGCTGGACGAGGACAAGTTCGACATCCTGGACATCAAAAAGGCCCTGCTGGACGCCATCAAGGCCAACAAGACTTCGCTGAGCTATGTCGACGGCGTCCTTTTGCGACGGCGTCTGAAACAGAACAAGAAATCGGAAACCACGTACGATCCGGACAAGTCGGCGGCACTCAAGGCGTTTTTTGACTCATGGGACAAAAAGTAGGCAAGAAAGCCAAAGCCCAGCTGATCTATCAGGGAATAAGCACTCTATATCCTGATGCCCGCTGCGAATTGGAGCATAGAAATCAATTGGAACTGATGGTGGCGATCATGCTGAGCCAGCAGGCTACGGACGCCTCCGTCAACCGGCTCACGCCGTCGCTATTCGCCAAGTATCCCACCATCGAGGCCTATCGCGATGTGCCATTGCCGGAGCTCGAGCAGGATCTCTGCTCGATCGGCCTTTACAATAGCAAAGCCAAAAACATCAAGGCGATGGCGAAAATCGTCGCCTCTGAATACCAGGGCGTCTTTCCTCCGGACCAGGAAAGCCTTGAAAGCCTTCCCGGCGTCGGCCGGAAAACCGCCAATGTCTTTCTGGCTGAATGGTACCATCTGCCCAGGATCGCGGTCGACACCCATGTGCTTCGTGTGTCGAAGCGGTTGGGACTGGCGCCTAAAAACGCTTCCCCGCTTGCCGTCGAGCAAAGTCTGTCAAAATTATATCCGCAGGATCTCTGGATCGATCTGCACCACAAATTCGTCATTTTCGGCCGCTATTTCTGCAAAGCGAAGAAACCGAGATGCCACGAGTGCCCGATCATCAACAATTGTCTGAAGCCTTTTCCCTAAAGGCTTTTTTTGTTCCGTGAATCAGGCCCGGTTGAAAATTAAGTAAAATTTTTCAAATATAAATCCTTTTCTTTTATGGTTTTGTTTTATATAATAGTCTCTGGACATTTGATTTATTTTCGTACGAAAACAGTTATTTCGATGAAAGGAGACAAAATGCTGAGAAAACTACGAAATGATCTGCAAAGACGAAGGGAGGAGATGTATCAGTTCTATTACCGGAGCATCGGCAGCATGCTCAAAAAAAGACGTGAGGATTTGCATATGACCCAGGTAGCGGTGGCCGAAGGGCTCATTTCCAACACCTACATATCCAAGATCGAGAACAACGCCATCGCCGTCAAAAAAGAATATCTGTATCTGATCATGGAAAGAATGCACCTTTCCATCGATGCCATCAGCTTCCCCGAGGAGATGGTCGATATCCTGGAGAAGTCACTAAGCTATTTTGTCCGCAAGGACAAGGAAAAATACACGGCATTGTTCAACGAGATCGCGAGATTTGAATACGGGATCCTGATCTTGATTTCTAGGCTCGGCTATTACGTCCTTATCGAGGATGTGGAGTCGGCAAGGCCCTTATATAAGGAAATGTTCCGGTATCTGACTTCGCTGGAGGAATTCGGAATCATGGTTTTTGTGATTTTCGGCTGTTGGTACAACGTCGGCGTCGGCGATTACCAACAGGCACGCACCCTGTTGGAGGAAGGCCTGAAGATCTCCTACCAAAACAATGACATCAAATCCATGTTCGCCCTGCTGCAATATGTCATCTATGGGAACCTGCATCTTTTCACAGTGGCGAGACATGGATATGAACAGGCCAAACATCTGTTCCTGGAGGAAAACAATCTGGCCCGGGTAGTCGAACTGATGGCCTACAAGAACATGTTTGGCCTCTTCAATGACAATCTGCCCACAGTCGAATTCACTCCCGGCGAACTTGAATACCTGTCCGACTACCAGCGAAACTACTGTCTGTTGCTGATGGCATACAAGGATGACAAGCCGGAACGCTTTTTTGGCTTCTTTGTCAAGCAGGCCCCATTTTATGCCGAGTATCTGTATATAACGGCACGGTCCTATCGGAGTCGAGGCAACATGGACAGCTATGAGGCCGTCAAAACCGAACTCGCGGATATTTTCTTGCTCAAACTTGCGAAAATCGACTTCTCACAGGCCCTGGAACTTGATGAGTCAAACGATCTCATAGCCTTAAAGGACTTTCTCGCCAATATCGTCTTGTGCTATCATATTGAAATCCAAAACCTGTACCTGATCCGCAAGACGATCGATGCGATCGTCGAAATTCTCAGGAACCGGAAACGTTACAAGGACGCCCTGGCGTATGAGGAAAAATACCGGAAGGTCGAGTTCAAGTTGCAGACAACAAAAGAAGTTGAGTGTTAATGGCACTCAACTTCTGTCATAGGCTTCCATGATCCGTTTGGCGATTGCAAGATAGACGGCTCCGATCTTGTCGGTGGGGGCGTAGATGGAATGCTTGCCGTTCGTCGGCTGGCCGATCGGGATCTCTCCTAGGAGGGGAACCGTCAGTTTGTCGGCGACAATCTCTCCACCGCCCTGTCCGAAGATCCGATGTTTCTGGTCGGCGATGTCATAGTAGGACATGTTCTCGATGACACCGAGGATGTCTTGCTGGAGACTGCGAGCAGCGAAGCCGGCCTTGATCGCGATATGGGAGGCGCTGGGATGGGGAGTGGTGATCAGGACCATCTTGGCGTCGGGAACGTAGTTTTTGACATCCATCATCACATCGCCGGTTCCCGGCGGGAGATCGATCAGGAGATAATCAAGGTCCTTGCTCCAGAGGGTGTCCTCAAAAAAGATTTTCAGCACCTTGTTGAGGAGCGGACCTCTCCACATCAGGGCCCTGTCCTTTTCGACGAAGAATTCGGTCGAGATCATCTCGATGCCGTCGATCACGAGCGGATACATCTTCTCGTCCGGTGTTCCGGCGATCTCCATGTTTTCACATTCGAAGATCTTGGGCATGTTGGCCCCGTAGATATCGGCGTCGATGACGCCGACTTTTTTCCCGAGGGAAGTCATCGCATACGCCAGATTGGCGGTGATGGTCGATTTTCCAACGCCGCCCTTGCCCGACACGATGCCGATGATTTTCACGGTTTTGGTCAATGATTTCGGACGCATCTGTTCGAAATCGATGATCAGGCTTTTATAGCCCAGGTCGATTTTGACGAGTTTGGCGATCTGTCTCGAGATCTGGCTGGTGATCTCCGTCGTCTTCTTGCCGACTTCGATCAACAAGACGACAGCGTCCTTTTCTTCATCGATGCCGATATGTTTGATGGCGTTCAGGTCTTTCAATGATTGGTTGCGACTGGGATCGGGAACCATATCGATCAGGTTTCTAATTTCCGTTATCTTGGACATATATGAGCCTCTTTCCTTTGGGTACTTCCACAATTATTATAGCGGATTTTGTCAAAAAAGCCAGTGATATCACTTTTGAATATCGCCGGCTTTCTTTACAGTTTTGCTGGCAGGGTATATAATACTGATGAAAAAGGGTGATCAAATGTATCGAGGACTATTGAAAATGGCTTTGCCGCTTCCCGACATCATGGCTGCCAGGAGCTTCTTGTTTGTCGGCCCGCATCCCGATGATATCGAGGTCGGCTGCGGCGGACTGGTAAGCCGTCTGGCGCGAGCGGGCAAGGAGATCTATTTTCTGGTTGTGACGGATGGCGGGTCAGGATCTTTTGATCTGGAGATCGACCGGAAGGAATTGATTTCGATTCGCATGCAGGAAGCTTCGGCTTCCATGGAGTTTCTTGGTGGCAAGGCGATTACTTTCCTTGATTTTCCCGACGGAGGCGATTACCGGGACTGGGACGTGGCCAAAAGGATAGCCGAGGTCATCATCGACTGCGATCCCGACTTCGTCTTCGCTCCGGACCCCTTGATGCCCTCCGAAATCCATCCTGATCATCTTCGGAGCGGAAAAGCGGCCGAAACGGCGCTCATGATGGCGTCGTTCCCCCTTATTTTCCAGGAAAATCTGGGTTATTTGCCGGAAAACCATCGGGAACGTTTCCGTTCGCGATCGATAGCTCTTTACTACACTCACCGTCCGAACCGATATGTCAAGGTCGCCGCCGATGACATCACCAGGCAACAAAAGGCGATCGAGATCCACAAGAGCCAGTTCCCATCTCATGATGATCTTTCCGGGATCTATCGCTATCTGAAGATCCGGGGAAAGAGTTTCGGTTCCTTGGGAAAAAACGGCCGGGAAGGCTATTTCGTGCGGGGCAGCATGCATCAGCACTGCTTCCCGGAGGTCAATTTTTATTGATTGATAATTCTTGACTTATACCCTGAAAAAAAGTATAATTTATTTGCTGCGCTGAGGTGATATCATGAAATGGTCGATACACGAACTGAGAAAACATCATCGCACAGAAAACAGTTTTGAATACGATATGGATTGTCATGATTTTCTGGAACCGGGCACTGATCTTGTCGATGTATCGTTGGCACATGTCCGTGGCGAAAACTACTGGGATGAACAAGAGGACATGTATGTCTTCATGCTCAACATCAACTGCCATCTGACCATGCTATGTGCGATTACCCTCAAGGAAGTCGATGTTCCGCTGGCGTTCGATACGAAGCTGGAATTCGCCCACAGACCAATTGATGACAATACGATCCTGATCGAAGGGGAAACCATCGATCTCGATCCCTACGTATGGGCGGAAATCCTGATCGAAAAGCCGATGAAAGTCTTGAGCAAGCATGCTTATGACCATTATGTGGAAGACATCGTCGAACTTGAAGAGGAAGAAAAGCTCGAAGACAACCCGTTCGCGAAACTGAAGGAAAAGCAAGCCTGACAGGAGGTGAAATCATGGCAGTACCATTCAGGAAAACCAGCAAATCGGTCAAAAGGAAAAGAAGGACCCATTTCAAGCTTAACGCACCATCGATGGTTGTTTGCCCCAATTGCGGCGAATTGACTCTGGCGCATCAGGTCTGTAAGAAATGCGGTTACTACAAAGGCGTTCTCGTCAGGGAGCCCAAGCCCGTCAAGGAAGGCAACGACGAGAAAAAGAAATAGAAGCGCTGATATCATCAGCGTTTTTCTTTTGCCCAAACCGGCTTCCGATATGATATAATACTCGTGGTGATCTCATGTCAAACCATGTATCCGTCCTGCTGGACGAAGCAATCGATTATCTTGATATCAAGCCAGGCGGCATCTATGTCGACATGACCTGTGGCGGCGGTGGCCACAGTCAGAAGATTCTGGAAAATATTCCCCAGGGGAAACTTTTTTGTTTTGATCAGGATGAATATGCCATCAGCCAGGCCGAAAAACGCTTGTCGGGATATGAAAATGTCGTCTTCATCAACGACAATTTCGCGAATGCCGTCACTAGAATGAAGGAGCTCGGCGTTTCCGGCGTCGATGGAATCCTCTTCGACCTCGGAGTCTCTTCGTTTCAGTTCGATATCCCCGAACGGGGCTTTTCCTACCAGAAGGACAGTCCTCTCGACATGAGGATGGACAGAAACAACCAAACAAATGCCGATGTCATCGTCAATACCTATTCCGAGGAGGAAATCACCAGAATCCTTTTCACCTATGGCGAGGAACCGTTTGCCAAAAGCATCGCCAGGGCGATCGTGAAACGGCGTGCCATAAGCCCGATACTTACCACTTTCGACTTGGTCGAAGTCATCAAGAGCGCTCTGCCCGAAAAGATTTTGCGGAAAAAGGGTCACCCCGCCAAACAGACTTTTCAGGCGCTCCGGATCGCTGTCAACGATGAACTTGGCGTCCTGGAGCAGGCGCTTGTGGATTCGATCGGGTTCCTGAATCCCGGAGGCCGGTTGGTGACGATATCGTTCCACTCCCTGGAAGACCGCATCTGCAAGAACATCTTCCGCGAACATTCGACCGTCAACCTCCCCAAGGGCGTAGCGATCCTGACGACGGAAAAACCGGTTCTCACTTTGTTAACCAAGCATGTGGTGACCCCAAAAGAAGCGGAAATTCTGGCGAACAACCGCGCTCACAGCGCCAAGTTGAGAGCGGTGGAAAAAACGGGTTGAACAAAGTTTTTTCTGTTGACACCATAAGTGGATTGTGATATCATATTTTTGCGATTTGTGCAGGTATAGTTCAATGGTAGAACATCAGCCTTCCAAGCTGATTATGAGGGTTCGATTCCCTTTACCTGCTCCACAGGTCAGCAAAGCCCTATGAACTCATAGGGCTTTCCATTCTGGAAGAGTATCGAAGTGGCTGTAACGAGCTGCACTCGAAATGCAGTCGTCCGCAAGGGCGCGTGGGTTCGAATCCCACCTCTTCCGCCAGGTCGAGATGTGGCGCAGTTTGGTAGCGCGCTTGGTTCGGGACTAAGAGGTCGTGGGTTCGAATCCCATCATCTCGACCATTGGGAATCGATAAGCCGGAAACACATTGTGATTCCGGCTTTTATTTATGAAAAAAGGCTCCGTGTGCCGGAGCCTTTGCTCATTCAAGTCCTTTTTTGATGTCGAGATTGATCCGGCCGTCCTTGATCTCAATGACCCGGTCGGCCTTTTCCGCGATGTGTCGATCGTGGGTGATGATGATGAAGGTGGTTCCCAAGGTCTGGTTGAGCTTGCGAAGCAGTTCATAGACCTGTTCGGTCGAATCGCTGTCGAGATTGCCGGTCGGCTCGTCCGCGAGGACGATCTTCGGGTTGTTCATCAGACTCCTGGCGATCGCGACGCGTTGTTGCTGGCCGCCGGACATGTTCACGGCGAGATTGTTCTTGAAGCGGGAAAGACCCACGATCGCCAACAACTCCTCCGCTTTTTTGACGGTTTCATCCGAGAGCGGCTGCTTGGAGATCCGGTAAGGCATGAGCACGTTTTCCAAGGCGGTGAACTCAGGTAGCAGGTAATGGAACTGGAAGATGAAGCCGATCGTGTTGTTCCTGACGACGGACAGTTGGCTTCGGGAAAGCGTGGACGTGTCCTTGTCGGCGATGTACACTTTTCCGCTGGTCGCCTTGTCGAGGGTGCCGATGATGTTCAGAAGCGTACTTTTTCCGGAACCGGACTGACCGATGATGGAATTGAAGGAGCCTTCTTCGAAGGCCAGGTTGATGTCGAACAGGACCTGGGTGGGAAATTTGCTTTTCTCCCCGTAAACCTTGTTGATGTTTTTCAGTTCCAGGATCGTCTTAGGCATTGCGGATCACCTCGATTACACTCAGTTTCGAAGACTTGCGGGCTGGAATCAAGGAAGCGAAGGTGGCGGCTGCGATCGCGATAAGCGCCGACAGGCCGATGAATTTGTAATCGATGAAAAGCGGTACGACCGGATTGCCGTTCGCATCAAGGGCGAAGGTCGTGAAGGCATAGGACAGGCCCAGGCCCAGCAACACGCCGCCGATCGCACCGAAGAAGCCAAGAATCAAGCCCTCGAACAGGAAGACCAGGCTGGCATCCTTGTCGGTGATGCCCATGGCCTTCAGAATGCCGATTTGTTTTGATTTCTGCAGCACGGTGATTGCGAGTACGGAAGAGATTCCCAGCACCACAGACACCATGACGAAGATCTGGATCATCAGGCTGGAGATGCTTTGACCCTGCAACCCCGAAAGCAGTTCGGCGTTCTGGGAGATCCAGGTCACCGAAGTCAGGGTGTTGTCATTCAGTGCCGTCATGATCTGTAAATCGGTCTGATCGGCCGCGAAGACATCCTTCACCTGCATTTCGATTTGTCCGACCTGATCGCCAATCCCCAATATCCCCTGCAAGGTGGCCAGGGTGGCGACGGCCCAGGTATCGTTGATCGCCAACACGTTGAAATCAAAGAATCCGACGACTTCCAGGGTCGTCGCCTGGATGGTCGGCGATTCGAAAGTGATCGTATCGCCGACATTGAGACCCAATGTATCCTTGAGACCGGAACCGAGGATTATCTGTCCGGTGCCATTTGGCAATGAACCTTCGGTAAGCTTGTCCTGGAAGCCATAGATGTCATTGGCTCCGGGGAACTGCATTCCTCTCAGGAATGTCGGTTCGCTTTGGGTCGATTTCACGAAGGAGCCGTTGACACTCAAGGTCGGAGTCGCAACGGTAACTTCGGTGGTTGCCGCCTCGATAACGGCGATTTTCTGTTCATAGTCGACGATATATCCAGTGGCGTCCTGCGGGGTTATCGTAATCTGAGAGGCTGAACCGATGGTCTTGTCGACAAGACTTTTCTGCAATCCGGTGATGAGCGAGCCGATGAAGACCTGGACCGATACGCCGACGGCGATACCGAGGATGATGACGATGGTTTGGATTTTTCCGGACAACAGGAACCGTTTGGCGATGGAAAAGGCGAGTTTCATTTTAGCACCGCCTTTGCGAGGTTCATGATGTCTTCGAGGGTATCGATATGATAATCATAGGTTACTTGTTTCAAAGCGTCTTCCTGACGGAATGCCTGTCCGCCGATGATGATTTTGACTTCGGGATAGTTGGCTTTGAGCGCCTCGGTGATCTTCTTGGTCACGACGACATTGTAATAGTTGGTCACGCTCAAGGCGAGGAAATCGGGTTTGATCGCCTTGACCGCGGAAAGAATATCGTGCTTGGGGGTGTTGGCGCCGATATACTGGGCGTTGAAACCGGCCATGGCGAAATAATTGGCGACCATGATGGCGCCGATTTCATGATATTCCTCTTCCGGACACAAGACGATGAGTTTTTTTGTCTGAGTCATTTTCGGTTTGCGGGCGATTACATAAGGATACGTCGCTTCGAGGATCGTTCTGACGATCGAGGTCCGGGTGTGTTCCTTCCAGATACAGATTTCCTGATCATCGAGAGGACAGGCGTAATTCGTCAGGGAAGGCACGAGCAGTTCGGCATAGATTTCTTCGATAGTCAATGCTCCCGATTCGAGCAGGGACAAGATGTATGCTACGGCCTCATCCTTGTTTTCCTGATCCAGATAGTTTGCGAAACGCTGATAGCGGTCATCTGACATGATATTATCTCCTTTATACATATTGTTTATAAAAATGGCCATTATCGCAAGTTTTGATAATGGCCACTGGCTTACATAAGCCTTGTCGGGCCCCTGATTGCTGCATTGCCAGATGGCTTCGGGGTAGGCAAGTTGGGCAAAAATTATTCCTTCTGAAATTATTATATCATCCGGGATATTCCTGTCAAGAATGTTGCCCAAACATGCTTGACAGGTAGTAATATAAGTCCATTTCCAGCTGTTTCGGCCGATTTTTTTCCACTTTGCCCAAGATATGGTATAATATCTATGGTTTGTGAAAGGAGTGATTCATGTGCATTTTTTGACACTCGCCCTTCCTGATTGGGCCAACTCGCTGTTAAGTGTGGCGATTGCAGTGGGATTGATTTTCATCTATCTGTTGCAGCGCAAACTATTCGGAAGAAACCAGGAATCAAGACGCGGATGGACGGTATGGGTGCTCTATCTGGTCGATCTCGTCCTGTTTTTCGCCGCTTTGATAGGCGGTCTGTTGTTGTGGAATTTCGACTTCCAGTCGTTCCTGACGAAATTCGTCACCGATTTCCAGACGATGATTGTCGACAAAGTCGGCGCCATCATCGAATCGATCGTGATCATTTTCATCGTCCTGGCGCTCTTGAAGCTGTCAAAACTGGCGCTGCTCAAGGTCGGGCTTAAGGAATCTCCATTTCAAAAACGCAAGAAAACCATCGCCAAAGTCTCCCAAAGCATCATCAAGTATTTGCTTTGGGTCATCGCGATCCTTGTGATCCTGTCCCTTTGGGGAGTGAACGTCGCTCCGGCGTTGGCGGGACTGGGGATTGCCGGTATCGTCATCGGTCTCGGTGCCCAGAAGTTCATCAACGACCTCATCAGTGGATTTTTCATCGTTTTCGAACATCATTTCGATGTCGGTGACATTGTCGAGGTGGCCGGGTTCAAGGGCGAGGTAACTGATATCGGCCTCAAGACCACGAAGATCCGCAATTGGAAAGGCGAAGTCAAGATCCTCGCCAATGGGGAAGTGTCGAATATCACGAATTTCTCGCGGAATCCCTCAACCGCCGTCATCGATTTCGGAATCGCCTATGGCGAAGATATCGAAAAAACCATCAAACTTCTCCAGGCCGAATTGCCCAAACTGGAAAAAGAGGTTGCGGAAATCATCGATGCCCCACAGGTTCTGGGTGTGATGGAACTCTCCGACAGCAGCGTGAACATGCGTGTCATTGTCAAGACCCTTACCGAAAAGCATTACGGTGTGGAGCGGCTTGTAAGACAAAGGATCAAGGAGATCCTCGATGCCAACGGTATCGAAATTCCCTTCCCCCAAGTCGTATTGCATCAGGCGAAAGACAAATGAGCAAGCGGCTTCGGCCGCTTTTCTTTTCTCTGATGCAAAACTCACGGTGACAATTGAATTTATGCCGTCCGATATGATATAATACTTAAAAGAATCGATGGAGTGTGTCTACTATATGGAAAAAATCTATTTTAACGAATTACCCGAATATTTTGGCAAGGAAATCGTGCTGCAAGGCTTTGTCGACAAGATCCGCGACCTGCAGTATGTGCAATTCGTCATCTTGCGTGATTCAACCGGAAAAGTTCAGGTCACGATCGAGAAAAACGACGAAAACAAGGATATGAACGAAACGGTGTCTAAACTCACCAAGGAAAGCACCGTCAAGGTTCATGGCGTCCTCTTCGACCGCCCGGCCGTCAAACTCAGGGGAATGGAACTGATTCCCGATGCTTTCATAGTGACCAGCCTGAGCCGTGAAGAATTGCCGATCGACATCCTCGACTATACCAACAAATCCAACAAGGAGCTTCGCCTCGACAACCGCTTCCTCGATTTGCGTCTCGACAAGAACTATCTGATCTTCAAGGCCCAAACCATTGCGGAAATGGCAATGCGTGAATACTGGCTCAGCCAAAACTTCATCGAAATCCATTCGCCCAAGATTCTCGGGACCTCTTCCGAGTCCGGAGCCGAAGTCTTCAAGCTTGATTATTTCGGTCGTACCGTCTTTCTCGCCCAGTCGCCCCAGTTCTACAAACAGATGGCGATGGCCTCCGGCTTCAACAACGTGTTCGAGATCGCTCCGGCGTTTAGGGCCGAGAATTCGCATACCGCCTATCATGCGACCGAATTCACCTCGATCGACTGCGAAATCAGTTGGATCGATTCCCATCATGACGTGATGGATATGGAAGAAGCGGTTTGCAACGCCGTGATGAAGAAACTCAAGGTCGAAATCGGCGCAGAGTTCAAACAACTCTTCAACATGGAAATCAACGACGATCTGGTCAAGTTTCCCCGGATACCCTTCTTCGAAGCCAAAAAGATCATCCAGGAAAAATATCATTATGTGGGCGAAAAAGAATTCGATTTCGACCGCAGGGAAGAAGAACTGATCGGCCTTTATGCCAAAAAAGAGATGCATTCCGATTACGTCTTCGTGATCGATTATCCGTTCGCGGCCAGACCCTTCTATCATATGTTGGCTGAAAACGGACTTACCAAGAGTTTCGACCTGCTCTACAAAGGAATCGAGATCACGACGGGAGCTCAGCGTGAGCATCGGATCGAAATTCTGGAAAAACAGGCACTTGAAAAAGGTATCAGCCTTGAATCGATCGACTTTTATTTGAATTTCTTCCGCTATGGCATTCCCCCGCATGGCGGCTACGGCTACGGACTCACCCGATTCCTTATGCGTCTTTTCGATCAGGAGTCGATCCGTGACGTTACACTTCTATATCGGGGACCCAACCGGGTCAATCCCTAATCAGCAGTCCACCAGGCATCATTGCCTGGTTTTTTTCTGCTGGGGGTGGTTATTTCTCGCATAGTTATGATAAAATGAATATTAAGTAGGTGAAAAAATGTTCAATGCGATCATGATTGGCGCCGGTAGCCGCGGCATCGGCGTCTACGGGGAATATGCCATCCATCACCCGGATGAGATCCGGTTTACAGGCGTTGCCGAGCCGGACCCGGAAAGAAGACTCTATTTCGCTTTCCAGCACCAGATTCCCGATACCGGTCAGTTCACAGATTTTCGCGAGATCCTCGCAAAACCGAAATTCGCCGATGTCTGTTTCATCTGTACCCAGGACAACATGCATGTCGAGCCGGCCCTTTTAGCCATGGAAAAAGGCTATCATGTCTTTCTGGAAAAGCCGATGGCGGTGACGCCAAGCGACTGTCTGTTGCTAGGTGAGGCCGCCAAAAAATACAACCGGAGGATCATGACGGGTCATGTTCTCCGCTATACGGCCTTCTTCGCCCAGATCAAAGCCTGGCTTGACGAAGGCAAAATCGGTCGGCTGATGTCGATCCAGCATAACGAAAACGTGTCTTTCTGGCATCAGGCCCACAGCTATGTCAGGGGCAACTGGCGCAACACCCTCCTATCCAGCCCGATGATCCTGGCCAAATCCTGCCATGACCTCGATCTGATGTTTTGGTTCGCCGGTTCCGAGCCGGTCAAGGTGTCTTCTTTCGGAAAACTGTCGCACTTCAAGGAATCCGAAGCGCCGGCAAACAGTCCGGACTTTTGCATGGACGGCTGCCCCCATCAGGAAACCTGTTTGTATTACGCACCCAAAGTCTATCTTAACGCTCCGATCTGGATGAAACTGCCGGTAGCCAACGACATGTCGGACGAGAGCCTGCTCAAAGCCTTGCGCAAAGGACCATACGGTCGTTGCGTCTACCATTCGGACAACGATGTCGTCGACCATCAGGTCACGACGATCGAATTCGCGAACGAGGTCACTGTCGCTTTCACCATGACCGGTTTCACGAACGAGAACACGAGGACCATCAAACTGATGGGAACTTCAGGAGAGATCCGTGGTCATCTCGACAAGAACGAACTCGAGTTGATCCCGTTTTCATCGGGCAAGCCGGAAACGGTGTTGTTGGATCAGTCCGCAGCCGGACATGGAGGCGGCGATACAGGCATCATGGAAGCATTCGTGAAGTTGATCGAGGCGGATACAGATACCGAGAAAACCAGTTTTGCTGCTTCGATAACCAGCCATCTGTTGGCTTTCGCAGCGGAACTATCCCGCAAAACCAACCAGGTTGTCGACTTCGGAAGGTATCGGGATTCCCTCCGAATGCTGGAATTCAGAACCCTGTTTCCCGAAGCGTATGACAGCGCCATCCGTCTGGCTTCGACCACCTTCAACGAAAACATGCTGGACGAGTTTACCTTGCTACTTGGCAAGACCAATCAGAAACGGATGTTCGTTGCGGTTTCTGGAACAGCTGTCAAAGCGATGGTGAACTATTATCCAGCCACCATCCGGATCGGACAAGCAAGGATCAAGGTCGGATCGATCGGATCGGTCTGTACGGATCCCCTATACCGGCAGCAAAACATCGCTTCCAAACTGCTGAAGATGGCGGAAATGGCGATGCTGAAGGAAAAGATCCGCTTCGAGATCATCTCCGGAGAAGGATCTCTCTATTCGCGCTTTGGCGCCACCAGGGTCGGCAATGTGACCGGATACCAGATCGGTAAGGATGCTCAAGTACCCAATAACAAGATCAAGATTAAAACATATGCTGGCAAAGACTTCCCGGAATTGAAAAGGCTGTATGAATCTGAGCCTAACCGCTATCTTCGCAAGGATCAGGAATTCAAAGCCCTGATCAGGGGACAAACCTATCCCGGAACAACGGCTACCTGTCACTTGGAAATGCTTGAAGATGACAACCGGATCGTGGCTTATGTATTTCTGAAGCGTCCTTATGAAAAAGATGAAATCCTGATCCGGGAGTTCGGTGGCGATAGAACGGCGATCTTCGCTTCGTTGCCGGGTCTTTTGGCGAAACATCAGAAATCGGTCTTGTTGCTACCGGTTGACGCCTTTGATCCGATCAACGCCCTGCTAGGTGATTATCCCCATCAGTCTACGGACCAACATGCGAGTTTCAAGGTGATCGACTGGAACGGATTCTTTTCCGATCTTCAGGCGCTTGACGGATTTGCTGGGATTGGTGTCGATTTTCTCAATGGGAAACCACTGCTCACAATCGGTAATAAGCTGTTGGAATTGGCAGATATACATGAATTGCACCGGCTGGTCTTCGGCCCGGCCGACAAAGTGTTGGCCAAGGTGGATGACCCCGACCTGAAAGCACAACTCACAAGCATCTTTCCGCTTCCTTTTGTCTGGACGAACAATCTCAACTATCAATAGAGGTGATTAATCTTGTTCAATCTGCCTGACAGTAGCGTCGTAATCATCGGCATCGCTTTCATCTTCCTGATGACTTCCGCCGGTGCGGCGATGGTTTTCTTCTTCCGCAACCAGATGAGCAATCTGGCCAAGCAGATCTTTCTCGGCTTTGCGGCCGGAGTCATGATCGCCGCCTCCGTCTGGAGCCTGATCCTGCCGGCGATCGAGGATGCGGAAAACCAGGGCATTTCCGGATGGATTCCCGCTTCCGCCGGCTTTCTCTGTGGAGGCCTTTTCCTGTTGCTTGTCGACAATCTGTTGCCGCATCTGCATCTCGATACGGAAAAGCCGGAGGGCTTGAAAGCTTCCTTCAAACGTTCGACGATGCTGGTGTTCGCGGTCACACTCCATAACATTCCCGAAGGCTTGGCCGTCGGCCTGGCCTTCGGTTTCGCCCTTGTCAATCCTTCGGCGATCGCCATCGCTTCGGCTTTCGGATTGGCTCTTGGTATCGGCTTGCAGAATTTTCCCGAAGGCGCTGCCATATCTCTGCCCTTGCGTCAGGAAGGCATGAAGACCGGCAAGTCGTTTCTGTTCGGTGTCCTGAGTGGCGCGGTCGAACCGGTGTTTGCATTGATCGGCGTCGTCATGGCCACCCAACTTACCTTCATCATGCCCTGGTTCCTGGCTTTTGCGGCCGGAGCCATGGTATATGTCGTTGTCGAGGAACTGATCCCCGAAGCCAGACTTGGAGAACACTCCAACGTCGGGACGATCGCCGTCATGATCGGCTTTGTGATCATGATGATCCTCGACGTCGCTCTGGGGTGAGATTGATGTCAAACGCCTTACAGATCCTCTATGAAGACAATCACCTCATCGTCTGTGTCAAACCCCCGGGGGTTCTGTCACAGCCGGGAGCGAAACCGCTCGATGACATGCTTACCATCCTTAAAGCATATATAAAGGAGAAATACCAGAAACCGGGAGCCGTGTTTCTGGGGCTTGTGCATCGTCTCGACCTCAACGTCGGCGGGGTCATGGTGTTCGCCAGGACTTCCAAGGCCGCCAGACGTCTGTTTCAGACGATCAGGAACGGAGATTTTCACAAGACCTATCTGGCCATTGCCGAGGGAAACATAACAGAAGCAGCGGGACATGTCTGGATCGACAATCTGGCAAAAGATGAATCCAGACGCATAAGTGTCGCCGCTGAGGGCGATGAGGCCAGGACATCAAGGTTGAACTTCGATGTGATCGCCAGGGCCAATATCGGCAAGATTCCCGTCTCCTTGGTGAAGGTGGAGTTGGAGACCGGAAGATTCCATCAGATCAGGAGTCAATTCTCGCTCCGGAACTATCCTTTGCTTGGCGACAGGAAGTATGGCTCCCAGATCGAATGCGAAAACAAGCAGCTTGGCCTATGGGCCTTCCGCTTGGAATTTTTGCATCCGGTTACGGGTCAATCAATGGTTTTCCATGCTGTTCCCGAAGGCAATTTTTTTGCGCTTTTCGCTCCGGAAATCAAGGATATCATTTAACATCTGACAAAAGAGGTAATGGACATGATTACGATCAACAAGGCTTTTGACGATGTATATCAAATTACTGTAAAAACGCCAGATGGCGAGGTTTTTGAGTTCTTGTCCATTGGCGCTTCCCTGATCAGGTGGCAGATGTCGGACGGAACCGACATCGTCGCCGCCTATCAGGACCTGAATGACTATTATCGACCGGGAATGTATCTGGGGACGACAGTCGGACCGCTCGCCGGCCGGATCAGCCGTCTTGATTTCTCCATCTCCGGAACCAAGGTCCAAATCGTGGACTCGGTTCCCAATTTCCTGCATAGCGGCCATCTCGGACTTTCGTTCCGCAATTTCCGGATCAAGGAGATCCGCTGTGAGGACGAAACGTTTTTGGTTTCTTTCCAGACCGAATACAGTCATCCCTCGCTGCCCGGGGAAGTCCTGATCAACATCAACTACAAAGTCAAAGACGGGGCTCTGGATATCGAGTTCCTGGCTGATAGCAGCGAGGACACGATCCTGAATCTCACCAACCATTCCTATTTCAATCTGGACGGCGATTTTTCCGGCAATCTCGACAACCATGTTCTCAAGATCAATGCCAGCCGGGTCGTCCTGGTTGACGAACAGATGTTGGGCAAGGAGATCATCGGTGTCGGCGGCACGGTATTTGACCTGAGGACACCAAAACCGCTCAAGGATGTCATCGACAGGCAGGAACTGAAGCTTCAGGGGACGAACGGACTCGATCATTACTTCCTGCTTGACCGGGAAAGGGATTGTGATATCGAACTCGCTTCCTTGCTCTCGGGCCGGAAGTTGAAGGTTTCGAGCACCTATCCCGGCATCACCGTCTATACGACCAACATGCCCAAGGACACGCCTATCCAACAGGGCCAGACGCTGGCGTTTCATGGCGCTGTCGCTTTGGAACCGCAATACCAGTCGAACGCCATCAACGATCATCGCTTCGAAAACTACCTTTTGCACAAGGGTCTCAAATATCATCATCAGATCAAATACAGACTGGAGGAAAAAGCATGAGAATCCTCGTTTTGGGTGGCGCCGGTTATATCGGCAGCCATTTTGTCAAGGCCGCAGTGAAAAATCATGAAGTGGTCGTGATCGACAACCTGAAAACCGGACACCAGAAAGCCATCGACAAACAGGCCCGCTTTTATGAGGGCGACATCAGGGACAAGGACTTCATGAGACGGGTCTTCGACAAACAGAAGATCGATATCGTCGTCCATTTCGCGGCCAGTTCCCTTGTGGGCGAGTCGATGGAGATGCCATTGGCATATTTCGACAACAACGTCTTCGGTACCCTGGTCATGTTGGAGACGATGGCCGAATTCAAGGTCGACAAGATCGTTTTCTCCTCATCCGCTGCCGTATATGGCGCCAAGAAGGAGATGCCGATCACGGAGGCGGTGATCCCCGAGCCGACCAATCCCTACGGGGAAACGAAACTGATGATGGAAAGAATGATGAAATGGGCCGAGAAGGCCCATGGCATCCGCTATGTGAGCCTCCGCTATTTCAATGTCGCCGGCGCCAGTACCGACGGCTCCATCGGTGAAGACCATCGGCCGGAAACCCATTTGATCCCGATTATTTTGCAGGTTCCCCTGGGCAAAAGGAAGGATATCACCATCTTCGGTGATGATTACGATACTTTCGACGGCACCTGCATCCGCGATTACATCCATATCGAGGACCTTGTGGAAGCGCATCTGTTGGCCGCAAAACATCTCGAGTCCGGCAACCCATCGGACATTTTCAATCTGGGCAGTCAGAACGGATATTCGAATCTGGAAATCGTGGAAGCCGCCGGCAAGATCACGGGCGCGCCGATCCCCTATCACTTCGGTCCCAGACGGCCGGGCGATCCCGACAAACTCGTGGCCTCGAACGCCAAGGCAAAGGCGATTCTCGGCTGGGAGCCAAAGCATAGCCTTGGCGATGTGATCGGTTCGGCCTGGGTTTTCCACAGAGAGCAGCCAGAAGGATTCGGGGAGTGATACCATGAACGAAGCCATCAGTTCGCTTATCCGCTATGCGCTTGACCACCAGTTTTTGGAGTTTGACGACATCGATTATGCCGTCAACCGTGTATTATATCTTCTGAAACTTGAAAAGTACGAAAAAGTCGCGGTTTCTGCCCCTGTAGACTATTTCTCCGTCATGGAAAAACTTCTTGATTATGCCGTCAAAAAACGCTTGATAGCCGATGATATCGACAGCCGAGACAGTTTCGAAGCCAAAATCGTCGACTGCTTTCTGCCCAGGCCGTCGGAACTGAACCGTCGATTCTACCAGCTTTACAAAACGGGGCCGATGACGGCGACGAATTTCTTCTATGATTTCTCCAAAGCAACCAACTACATCAAGACCGGACGCATCGCGCATAACATCTCCTACATTTATGAAGGCAAATACGGACCGCTCCAGATCACGATCAACCTTTCGAAACCGGAAAAGGATCCGAAACAGATCGCGTTGAAGAAAGACATTGATGCAAACGGCTATCCCAAATGCGCCCTCTGCATGGAAAATGTCGGTTATTACGGCTCCTCGGGGAAAGCTCCCCGCAGCAACCATCGGGTGATCAACCTCACCCTGAACCACGAATTGGACAAATGGGGATTCCAGTATTCGCCCTATTCGTATTTCAACGAACATTGCATCGTTCTCACCAAGGAGCACTTTCCCATGAAAGTCGATCATGACACGTTCGCGGAATTGATCGATTTCATCAACCGATTCCCCCACTACACGATCGGTTCCAATGCTGGATTGCCGATCGTCGGCGGATCCATCCTCAGCCATTATCATTTCCAAGGGGGAAGGCATTCCTTCCCGATCGAAAAGGCGCGGATCATCCAAAGTTACAAAAAACGTAAAGTCGAGGTCCAGGTCCTCGATTGGCCGCTCTCGGCGATCCGGGTCGTCGGCAACAACGAAAACGCCATCCAGGACATGGTCGAACAGATCTTTGCGGCCTGGAAGGACTATTCCAACCCGGAGCTGGGAATCCTCGCCCATACCGATAGCGATCACAACACGATCACGCCGATCGTGAAGCTTGACGGCGCGAAATATCATTTCTATATCGTCCTCAGAAACAACCGTCAGACCGAAGCGAGGCCCTATGGCCTGTTCCACCCCAGGGAGGAACTTTTCCATATCAAGAAGGAGAACATCGGCCTGATCGAGGTCATGGGGTTGGCGATCCTTCCCGGAAGACTCCGCCAGGAACTGGATTTCGCGAAGAAATGTGTGAAGGAAAAACTACCGTTTTCATCCTACCCCGAACTGGAAAAGCATCTCGTCTGGCTGGAATCGCTCCGCCAGGAAGCCGAATCTGCCCCTGATCTGGAAAAGTTTTTCGAAACTCGGGTCGGACAGGTGTTCGAAGCGGTGATCGAAGACTGCGGCGTCTTCAAGCAGAAGGACAGGGCAGCCTTCCTGAAGTTTGTCGAGAATGCGATTTATTGAACTTGTCACCGGCCAAAAAAATGATATAATAGATATCTAGCAAGAGGTGAACTTATGAACAACAACAAGGATAAGCTGGTCAAGGCGATCACCGGTAGAGACGAAGACTTCGCCCAGTGGTACACCGATGTCTGCAAGAAAGCGGAACTGATGGATTACACGGAAGCCAAAGGCTTCATCATCTACCGACCGTACGGCTACAGCCTATGGGAAAACATCCAGAAGTATCTGGACCTGGAATTCAAGAAGACCGGACATGAGAATGTCTATTTTCCGCTTCTCATCCCCGAATCGCTGTTCATGAAGGAAGCCGAACACGTCGAGGGTTTCGCTCCTGAAACCGCGATCGTCACGATCGGCGGCAAAGAGGAGCTTACGGAACGTCTGATCATCAGACCAACTTCCGAAGTCCTGTTTTGCGACCATTACGCCAAGATCGTTTCCTCCTATCGCGACCTGCCCAAGAAATACAACCAGTGGGCGAGCGTCGTCCGTTGGGAAAAGACCACCAGGCCGTTTTTGCGCGGTTCCGAGTTCTTGTGGCAGGAAGGCCATACGATCCACGCCACGGAAGGCGAAGCCCGGGAAGAAGTCTTGGGAATGCTAGATATCTACAACAAGCTCGGCAAGGAATTGCTCGCGATTCCTTTCGTGATGGGCAAGAAGACCGACAAGGAGAAATTCGCCGGCGCCGAGGAAACCTATGCCATCGAAGCCTTGATGCACGACAACAAGGCTCTGCAAAGCGGGACCACCCATTATTTCGGGACCGGTTTCGCCGAGGCTTTCCATATCCAGTTCCAGGATCGTGACAAACAGCTTCAGTATGTGCACCAGACCTCGTGGGGCGTATCCACAAGACTGATCGGCGCGATCATCATGGTCCACGGCGACGATTCCGGTTTGGTCCTGCCGCCTTATGTCGCGCCCGTTCAAGTCATCATCGTTCCGATCCAGCAGACGAAACCGGGAATCCTGGAAAAGTGTCAGGAACTGAAGACCGAACTGGAAACTCACGGCATCAGGGTCAAGATCGACGACCAGGAAAAATCTCCCGGCTGGAAATTCGCCGAATCGGAAATGAAAGGCATACCCGTCCGGATCGAAATCGGTCCTCGTGACCTGGAACAGGGCGAATGCGTCCTTGTCAAGCGTTATAACGGTGAAAAGACGACCGAGAAACTGGATGATATCGCCGCCAAGTTGCCTTCACTCCTCAAGGATATCCATGAAGCCATGTATGAAAAAGCCCGCCAAAACGTGATCGAGAACACCAGACCGGCCTACACGTACGCCCAGTTCAAAAAGATCATGGCTGAAATTGGCGGCTATGTCAAGATGATGTGGTGCGGCGACCAAGGCTGTGAAGACCGCGTAAAAGAAGAGACGGCGGCCACGGCCCGTTGCATCCCCTTCGAACAGGAACATCTTTCCGACACCTGCCCGGTATGTGGCAAAAAGGCGGAAATGATGGTCTACTTCGCCAAGGCATACTAAATATTCTCATCTAAATTGAAAAGGCATGCCGATGATCGGTCATGCCTTTTTGTTTTGGAAGATGTCGCCCCCAACCGGGTCGTAGGCGACGATGCAGGGGAAGTCCACGACTTCCAGTTTGTAGATCGCCTCGGTTCCCAGATCCGGATAGGCGATCAGATCGGCTTTTTTGACTGTTTTGGCGAGCAGGGCGCCGATACCGCCGATGGCTACCAGGTACACCGCCTTTTCCCTGACCAGTGCCTGGCGGAAGCTTTGGCTGCGATCGCCTTTGCCGATCATGACCTTGAGGCCTTGGGGCATAAGTTCGAGACTGTAGGGATCCATCCGGTAGCTCGAGGTCGGGCCGCAGGCTCCGAAGACGCGGTCGGGACGGGCCGGAGTCGGTCCGACGTAGTAGATGACCTGATCCTGGAAACTGAAAGGCGGTTCTTTATGGTTCTCTATGGCTTCCAACAGCCGCTTGTGGGCCTGGTCCCTGCCGGTATAGATCGTCCCGGAAAGCAGGATCTCGTCTCCGGCATGGAGTTTCATCCTGATTTCGTCCGTGATCGGAGTCTGGATTCGGATCATATTTTCTCACCTCGGATCACGAGATGGCTCTTGCGGGCGGAGTGGCATTGGAGATTGACCGCCACCGGCAGTGAAGCGATATGGCAAGGATAGGAATTCACCTTGACCCCCAGGCAGGTGGTCTTGCCTCCCAGGGCCATCGGTCCGATGTCAAGGGTGTTGATCTCGGCATACAGTTCTTTTTCCAACCGGGCGTCTTCGGCGTCTTCAGCCTCGTCTGCCAATGGTCTGAAGATCGCTGCTTTAGCCAAAAGGGCGCATTTTTCAAAATTGCCGCCGATGCCGATGCCGACGATGATCGGGGGACAGGGTTTGCCTCCGGCTTCGACGATGGTCTCCTTGACAAAACGTTTGATGCCTTCCCTTCCCTCGGAAGGCGAGAGCATCTTCAGGGCGCTCATGTTCTCGCTGCCACCGCCCTTCGGGGCGAAATGGATGGAAAGATCGGAACCTTCGACCTGTTTGATATGCACGATCGCCGGTGTGTTGTCGGTGGTGTTTTTCCGCTTCAGGGGATGGTTCACCATCGATTTGCGGAGATAACCTTCGGCATAGGCCAGGCGGACGGCCTCGTTGATGGCGTCCTCGAGCAGATAGTCGAAACAGAGCTCAAGGCCCATTTCCACGAAAAAGACCGCGACACCGGTATCCTGGCAAAGGGGAACCTGGTCGGCGCGGGCGATCTCCTGATTTTTCAGGATGTTGTCCAGCACGTTCTTGGCCAGGGACGAAGTTTCCGCCGCCAAGCTTTGCTCGAGGCTCCTGACGACTTCTTTTCCCAGGTTGAAATTGGCATCGAGAATCATCTGTTTGACTTTTTCGATAAGAATGTTTTTCGGGATCGAATGCATCTTACCACCTCGGAAATTATTATATCATCTTTGGTTATGGTTTGGGCAAAATAAATGCAAGAATCACTTTCGCGCTTTACTTTGGCGTCCGGATTTTGGTATAATTTAGCCAGGTAGGTGATCCGATGAACAAAGTCAAACTGATAACCGACAGCACCAGCGACCTGTCCTCAGAACTCTATCGCTTGCATGACATCCATGTCGTGCCCCTTTATGTGAATTTCGGCGAGGATTCATATCGCGACAATGAAGACATCAATACCGAAAAGATGTATGGGATGGTCGTCGAAAAAGGCTATCTGCCGAAAACTTCCGCCACCTCCCCGGGCATTTTCTTCGAAGTGTTCCGCAAATATCTCGAGGGAGGCTACGACATCGTCTATACCGGAATCGGTTCGAAATTCTCCGCCACCTTCCAAAGCGCCCACAACGCCAAGCAGATGCTTCAGTCAGACAACATCTATCTGGTCGATTCCGCGAACCTGTCATCGGGATCGGGATTGCTGATGCTCAAGGCGGCGAAGTTCCGGGCGGAGGGCGACGACGCAGAGACGATCGCCCGCAAAATCACGGAACTAGTACCCAAGGTCAGGAGCCAGTTTGTGATCGATACCCTGGAATACCTTTACAAGGGAGGTCGTCTGAACGCCCTGTCGGCGTTCATGGGGACGATGCTGAAGCTGAAACCGATCATCAAGGTCCGGGACGGACAGATGGCCGTCGGTAAAAAAGGCCGGGGCAATGTCATCTCCGGTATCAAGCTAATGCTTCAGGAACTTCTGGACGAGAAAGATTCGATCGATGACGATTTCCTGATGATCACCCATTCCCTCGCCCACGAGAGTGCCAAGTTCATCAGAAGCCAGCTCGAAGGCAGCCTTCAAGTGAAATACATCTATGAGACCGATGCCGGCTGCGTGATTTCGAGTCACTGCGGCAAAGGGACGATCGGTGTCCTCTACATCCTGAAATAGACAAAGCTTGCCCAGTGCAAGTTTTGTTTTATTTTAGTTGACAACGCAACTAATATATGGTATATTTTTCGAGACAGATCAGTCTCGAGAGGTGAGAAGATGTTTCATCAATACGAACATTACATCAACAAGTGCCGTCATCGATTCCTTGACGAGCGGTTCGAAAAACTGCGTCTCAAGAGTCCTGACGGTTTTCTCCTGGTTCGAATCGACAAGGCCAAAGTCCTGAAGATGTCCCAGTTGATCGCGGAACTGCCGTTTCACAAATCGCACGTCACCCGGGCCATCTTCCGCCTCCACAGGCAGGGAATGGTGACCAAGACCGCCGATCCGGAGGATTTGCGGGGCTACATTCTCAAAATCACACCCTTGGGTGAAAAGACCGCCACGGAAGTCATCGGGGCCATCAATGACTGGGATAATCTTGTCAACAGCGCCTTGACCAAGGATGAGATCGCACTGATCGAAAAAACGCGGGAGAAAATCTACTTGTTTCTGAAGAACTACTTCGAGGAGGATACCGATGAAAAAAATACTTAGTTACCTGAAACCCTATTCCGGGCTTGTCCTGTTGATCTTCCTGTTGGTTTCCGTCGTCGCCGCCGGACAACTGTTTCTGCCTGATTACATGGCCAAGATCATCGGTGAAGGCATCAAGGCCGAATTCCGCCTGACGACCGATCCGGCGAGCGGAGCGTATACCTTGGTGCCGCAATCGGTCTGCGAAGCAGCCGGCAGCATGTGCACCGTCGTCCAGACAAGCGACATGGCTATCATCCTGAAATACGGCGGCATCATGTTGGCCGTCACCCTGGTATCCTCGATATCGGCGATCATCCTCGCCTATGTGTCCAGCCATATCGGCAGCCATGTGGGCAAGGACATCAGACGCGACCTTTACAAGAAGGTCAGTTCCTTTTCCGCCTCCGAAACGGAAACCTTCGGCATTTCGACCCTGATCACCAGAACCACCAACGATGTCATGCAGGTCCAGAACTTCCTGCTCATGGCGTTAAGAATGCTACTGAGGATTCCGATCCTGCTCGTCGGGGCGACGATCCTCAGCATCAAGAACATCCGGGAGATGACAAGCTCCAACGAACTGCTCTATGTGCTTTTGACCGGAGTGGTGCTCCTCGTCATCATGGTGGCGATCACCTTCATCCTCGTCCTGCCCCTTTTCAAATCCATGCAGAAACGCATCGACAACCTGACGCTCGTGACCAGGGAAAGCATCAATGGCGTGCGTGTGGTCAGAGCCTTCGGACAGGGCAAAAGGGAAGTCAAACGCTTCCGCAAGGCCAACGACGAACTGACCGACACCGTCATCAAGTCGGGCAAGGTCATGGCTACCCTGAATCCGGCTGTCAACCTGGTTTTCAACCTGGTTGTCGTCGCCTTGCTCTATTTCTTCTTCCGATTGGTCACCGGCAGCTCCTTCTCCAACTACCAGAGTCTTGGCAACATCTCCGCGGTGATCCAGTACTCCACCCAGATCATGTTCAGTCTGTTGATGTTGACGTTTTCCTTCATCATCTTCCCGCGGGCCCAGGTCTCTGCCAAACGGATTTCCGAAGTCTTGGCAAAGGATATCGTTGTCAAAGACAACGGCAATCCCGAATATGATGATATGGACATCAAGGGCGATATCGTCTTCGATGACGTTTGCTTCCGCTATGGCGACGCCGAACTGAATGTTCTTGACAACATCTCCTTCGAGGCGAAGCCGGGAACGACCGTGGCCATCATCGGCTCGACCGGTTCCGGAAAATCGACGATCATAAACCTCCTGCCGAGGCTGCACGACATCACCTGCGGCAAGATCACGATCGACGGCATCGACATCCGTGACCTCACTTTGAAGAAATTGCGTTCCCTGATCGGTTTCGTACCCCAGACGGCTACGCTTCTGGCGGGAACCGTCAGGCAAAACATCGCTTATGGAAAAGCAGACGCCACCATCGAAGAGATCGCCGAAGCGGCGAAAATCGCCCAGGCCGAGGAATTCATCGAGGCCATGGATCTGAAATACGACGCTGTGATCGATCAGGGCGGAGTCAACTTCTCCGGCGGTCAGAAACAGCGCATCTCGATCGCGAGAGCCCTGGTAAGAAAACCGAAGATCTATATCTTCGATGACAGCTTCTCGGCTCTTGATTTCAAGACCGACGCCAATCTGCGTCAGGCGCTCTCAAAGGTTGTCGGCGATTCGACCGTGCTCCTGGTCGCCCAAAGGATCGGCACCATCATGGATGCGGATCAGATCATCGTCCTGCATGACGGCCATATCGTCGGCAAAGGCACCCACAAGGAACTACTTGAATCCTGCAAGGTCTATCAGGAAATCGCGTATTCGCAGTTGACGGAGGCGGAACTGGCATGAAAGACGAACAGAATGTAAAATCCGCGTCCGAACAGAATCAAACCCCGTCAAGGGCCCCGGCAAGGGGACCGCGAGGCGGCGGACACGGACCCGGTAACATGCCCATGGGCAGGCCGGCGGAGAAAGCCAAGGATTTCAAGGGCACCGTCAGGCGCCTGATCCGTTTCCTCGCTCCACAGAAGATCGAACTCTCCTTGATGATCCTCTTCACCGTGATCATGACGGCGATCGCCGTCTATGCGCCGAACCTGACGCGAAACATCATGAATACAGTCCAGGAAATGATCATCGGAACGGCGCCATCCGACGCCGAGAAAACGATTCTTACCTTGTTTTTCATCACCCTGATGCTCTATGTGGGGCGTTTCATCCTGGAGACGGTCTCATTCTGGATCGGCAATATCGTCGCCGCCAATATCGGCCGCAATTACCGGAAGATGCTCAGGGACAAACTGGAAAACCTCCCCATCAAACATTATGACGAACATCAGACCGGAAACATCCTCTCGGTGTTCTCGAACGATGTCGATGTCGTGACCAATTCGATCCAGCAGAGCCTGATCCAGTTGATCCAGTCGTTCCTGATGGTCGTAGGCGTTCTCGGGATGATGTTCTACATCTCCTGGAAACTGACGATCATCGCCTTGCTCATCCTGCCCGCCTATGCGATCACCGTATCCATGATTTCCAAACGCAGCCAGAAACAGTTCGTCAAACAGCAGAAGGAGCTTGGAAGCCTTAACGGCCATGTCGAGGAAATGTTCACCGCCCATAAGGTGGTGGTCCTGTTCGGCAAGGAAAACCAGTCCTTCAACGAATTCCAGGGCATTAACCAGGAATACGCCGGCGCGATGAAAGGCGCCCAGTTCCTTTCGGGAATGATTTTCCCGATCATGAACTTCATCTCCAACATCGGTTATGTCCTCGTCGTCATCGTCGGCGGTATCCTGGCCGGAGCGGCGAATCCGCTCATGATCGGCGATATCACCACCTTCGTCAACTATCAGCGGAGTTTCGTGAATCCGATCCTGAACCTGGCCAACATCGTCAACATGCTTCAATCGACCGTAGCCGGAGCCGAACGGATCTTCGAACTCCTGGACGCCGATGAAGAAGTCCTGGAACAGCACCTCGATACGTTTGCCGACCATGATTTCACCGGCCATGTCGAGTTCAAGGACGTCGACTTCGCCTATGTCAAGGAAAAAGAACTGATCAAGAACCTGAATCTGTCGGTGGAACCCGGCAAGCAGATCGCGATCGTCGGTCCGACCGGTGCCGGAAAGACGACGCTCGTCAACTTGCTGATGCGTTTCTATGAGATCGACAAGGGCGAGATCACGATCGACGGAATCAAGACCACCGACGTTCCCAGGGAAGAACTTAGAAAACAATTCGGAATGGTCCTCCAGGACACCTGGCTATTTGCCGGAACCATCCGGGAAAACGTCGCCTATGGAAAAGAGGACGCCACCCTCGAGGAAGTCATGCAGGCCTGCAAGCAGGCGCATGTCCATCACTATATCGAGACGCTTCCGAACGGCTATGACACCATGCTTACCGAAGATGCTTCCAATATCAGCCAGGGCCAGAAACAGTTGCTCACGATTGCGAGAGCCATACTGTTCGATCCCAAGATCCTGATCCTGGACGAGGCGACCTCATCGGTAGATACCAGAACCGAATCCTATATCCAGAACGCCATGGATTACATGATCAAAGGCAAGACCAGTTTCGTCATCGCCCATCGGCTTTCGACGATCAAACGCGCCCAGACCATCCTCGTGATGGAACACGGGCAGATCATCGAACAAGGCACGCACGATGAGTTGCTTTCCCATGACGGACCCTACCGCGAACTATATCAGAGCCAGTTTCTGAAACCCATGATCTAAAGAGGATGCAAATCCTCTTTTTGCTTTTATTTTACCGGTAAAAAGCGTATAATATGAAATATCACGGACAAGGTGGTGAAGCGGTGAACAAGGATATCTTTTTCTTCGATCCGGTCATGGATGAAAGGATCTGGGGCGGAGAATATTTGAAGGTTCTCTATGGGAAAACCGCAGTGGATTATCCGGTCGGAGAGGCCTGGTTGATTTCGGCCCTTCCCGGAAAAACCTCCACAATCGGCAATCTGCCCTTCAAGGGTGCCAGACTCGACACCTTCTTTTCTACCTACCCGGAATATTTTTTGTTTCCGAAGGCGGATAAATTCCCCTTGCTGGTCAAAATGATCGATGCCAACGACAAACTGAGCATCCAGGTCCATCCCGATGACAAATACGCGTCAGAACATGGCAAAAGTCTGGGAAAAAACGAGTGTTGGTACATTCTCGAAGCCGATCCGGACAGCACGCTTGTCATCGGTCATAACGCCTCCACCAGGACGGAACTCGAAAACCTGGTTCATTCCGGAGCATATTCCCGATTGGTGAGGGAGATTCCGATCCACAAGGATGATTTCGTCTTCATTCCTTCCGGAACCCTGCACGCCATCGGCAAAGGCGTGAGGCTGGTCGAAGTCCAGCAACCAACCGATGTCACCTACCGGGTCTATGACTATTACCGGAAGGATAACAAGGGAGGGCTTCGTCCATTGCACACCGAGGCGGCTCTGGACGTGATCACAGTTCCGTCTCAAACCGTCAAAGTCACAAACTATGCCCACACTTCCGGCATCGTCAACCTGATCAAGACCTCTTATTTCCAGGTTGACAAGTGGAACACAACCAAACAGATAAACTATTTCAATTTCCGCAAGCAGGTGTTCTTCTTCGTCGTGATCGAAGGCACCGGCAAAGTCAATGGCTATGCGGTTAAGAAAGGTGACGCCCTCATGGCCGCCGCCACCAACGATAACATCAACGTCTATGGCGATATTGCATTGCTGGCAGTGACATTGCCCAAGGAAGTGACAGGATGAAGGCGGGTTTGGTATCGTTAGGCTGTGCCAAAAACCTTGTCGATTCCGAATTCATCCTGGGCATGCTTTCCGCTTCCGGAGTCGAAATCGTCTCCGATCCGGAAACCGCCGATGTGATCATCGTCAACACCTGTGGTTTCATCGGATCCGCCAAACAGGAAACCCTGGATACGATCCGGGAAATGGACCAATACGGAAAGAAACTGGTCGTAACCGGCTGCTATGCCCAAAGATACAGGGATAGACTTCTGCAGGAGATGCCTGCAATCGATCGGATCGTGACGCTCCAGGAATATCCCCGGATCCATCAGATTCTTTACGAAGTGTTTCAGGACCCCGGATTGAAATTCTATCCGTTGAAATATGAAAACCGGATGCTTTCCGGTTCCAAATACACTCCCTATGTCAAAATCAGCGAAGGCTGTGACAACCATTGTGCCTACTGCGCCATCCCGCTGATCCGGGGGCGTTTCCAATCGCGTGATTTCGACGAAATTATGGATGAATGCCGGCTCCTGGTCCGCAACGGCGCCAAGGAGATCAACCTGATCGGGCAGGACACGACCCGCTACGGCAGCGACCTTCCGACGGGCAAAAGGCTTGAAGACTTGTTGGAAGCGATCACCGAAATCGAAGATGTCTTCCTGGTCCGGGTCCTCTATCTGTACCCCGACGAGATCACCGACAGGCTCCTGGAAACCATGAGGGACAATCCGAAGATCGCCAAGTATTTCGACATCCCCATCCAGCATATCTCCTCATCCGTACTGAAGCGGATGAACCGGAGAGGCGACGAATCTTTTCTCAAATCCCTGTTCGCCAAAATCAGAAACATGATGCCGGAAGCCATATTCCGGACGACGCTGATCGTCGGGTTTCCGGGCGAAAGCGAAGATGACTTTCAGAAACTGCTTGATTTCATCACCGAATATCCGTTCCATCGACTTGGGGCTTTCACATACTCGCGTGAAGAGGACACCAAGGCCTATTCGTATCCCGAACAAATTCCGGGTGCGATCAGCACGGATCGCTATGACCGGCTCATGAAGCAACAGAAAAAACTCGCAAGACGACTCAACCGGGCCGAGATCGGCAAACTTCACCAGGCGATCGTCGAGGCCCATGACCCGGAATCCGGGTTCTATTACGGACGCAGTTACGCGTTCGCGCCCGACGATATCGACGGTTATATCGTGTTTCAAAGCCGGAAAGAACTGTCCGTGGGCGATATCGCCCAAGTCTTGATCAAGGAAGCGATCGGGTATGACCTGATCGGAGACGCAATCGATCACGAGGTGAAATGAATGGCTTTCCTCATGCTGGTTATCAAGGGATTCCTGATCGGAATCGCCTTCATCATCCCCGGTGTCAGCGGCGGTACCGTCGCTGTGTATTTGGGCGTATACGACAAACTTCTGCATGCGATCGGGCATGTGTTTTCCGAATTCAAGAAAAGCATCGCCTTCCTGATTCCCATCTTCCTCGGTATCGCCATCTCCGTTGTCGGACTGGCGAAACTGCTTGGCATCCTTTTGGATTGGAATTCGTTCGTGACCCTGATGTTCTTCATCGGGCTGATCATCGGCGGGATTCCGAATCTGGCCAGGGAACTGGGAACAAAGCCATTCAAGGCCAGTTCGTATGTCGCCTTCGCCTTGGCTTTCATCCTGGTCTTGGTCCTGCTGATCGGGGAAAAGACGGCGACAGGATCCGGTATCGAGACCTTTGATATCAAATGGACCAACTTTTTCCTGATCCTGTTCCTCGGCATCATCTCCTCGATGACGATGATCGTTCCGGGAATCTCCGGATCGGCGTTGTTGATGACGCTCGGATTCTATACCGCGATTGTGACGAACGTGGTCGGCGAGATCCTTGATTTCTCCCTGATCGGCTATCATCTGTTCGTCGTCATTCCCTTCGCCCTGGGCGTCGCGATCGGCATCATCCTCTTCAGCAAGGTGATCGAGTTCCTGCTGAGGAAATACAAGGTGCCGACCTATGCCGCGATCATCGGTTTCGTCCTGGCATCGGTGATCGTGATTTTCATGGAGATCCGCGATCCCGGGACCGGAAGCCAGTTCACATCCCAAACGCCCGTATATCTTGATTTCTTCACCTATGTCATCGATCACGTCTGGACCCTGGTGGCCGGACTGGCAACTCTCACCGGCGGCTTTTTCATCGCCTTCAAGTTTGTCGCCGTCGAGTCGAAAACGGTTAAAAATGACGCTTAGGACTGTTGCTGCGAAGAAATTCATGAACCGGTCCTCGCTCAACGAGGGCTTCACCTGCAATCCCTATGTCGGCTGCCAGCATGGCTGTGTGTATTGTTATGCCCGGTACATGATGTCCCAATCCGGACAGGTGATATCCTGGGGAAAAGATGTCCTCGTCAAGAAATTTCCCGATTATGCGATACCCAGGAACACGGGTAGCGCCAGTTTGATTCTGTCGACGGTGACGGATTGTTACCAACCGCTTGAACTGGAAGTGCTGGCGACAAGAAAAGTGCTTGAGGCGATCCAGGAAAGCGAACTCAAGGTCTCGGTGATAACCAAATCGGACCTTGTCGTGAGGGATCTTGACCTTTTCAGGCAGATGAAGTCGGTGACGGTCGGGTTTTCGATCGCCCTGGACGACCAATTGTCGGAACTGATCGAACCGGGCGCTTCCAAACCTTCAGCAAGGATCGAAGCCCTGAAGACACTCAAGGAAAACGGCATCTCCACGTATGTTTTCGTCGCCCCCATCATCCCCTATCTCACCGATGTCTACCAGATCATCGCCAAGACCAGGGATTATGCCGACTATTACATGTTCGACACCCTGAATCTCAAACATCCGCAGAATCTGAGGAACTTCCTTGCTTTCATCCGGGCGAGATTCCCGCATCTATACAACGAATACGCCAGGATCTATCTGCATCACGACCGGACCTATTATCAGCAACTGAAACTGGATCTCAAGGCCTATCTCGACGCAAAGAAGATCCCCTATCAATACATTTATGACCTGGAGCGATAGACGAAAATGACAAAAACAGACGCCATGAACTATCTCGAAAGTTATGTGATCAAGGAGCGCCATTTCCTCCACCAGTACCCCGAACCGGGCTTCCTGGTGGCATCGACCCATGATCACATTTTGCATGAACTCGAAAAAATGGGGATCAAGTCGATTCCCCATATTGGCAAGAACTCCCTGCTGGGAATCATCGAGAACGGTATCGGGCCCTCGATCGGACTCAGGGCCGATATCGACGCCCTGCCCCTCCAGGAACAGAATTCCGGACTAGAGTATTGTTCCAAGAACCCCGGCTTCATGCACGCCTGCGGCCATGACGCGCACACAGCGATGCTTCTGGGGGCGGCCAAGTACCTGGTTGAACACAAACAGGAATGGTCGGGAACCGTGAAACTGATCTTCCAGGAAGCCGAAGAGGGACCCAATCCGGGTGGCGCGAAGGCGCTTGTCGATTCCCAGCTTCTGGATGATGTCGTCATGTTTTTCGCCTTGCATGTCTCCCCGGACTATCCGACCGGACACTTCGCCATGAAAAAAGGCGCTGCGTTCGCCTCGGTGGTCACTTTCCGGATCAACCTTCTGGGCATGGGGTGCCATGCGGCCAGTCCCGATAAAGGCATCGACCCGATCATCATGGCTTCCGAGGTCATATCCGAGCTGCAGACGATCGTCTCCAGGAAACTGCCTGTCTTCGACAAGGCGGTTATCAGCGTGACCCAAGTCCATGCCGGAACGACGCACAACATCATCCCCGACCGGGCCTTTCTCGAAGGGACGATCCGTTATTTCACGCCTGCTGCCAAACAATTGATCAAAGCCGGGATCGAAGGCATTCTCGAAGGTGTGAAGATTAGGCACAAGGCGAACTATGAATTTGAATTCATTGAGGAATACAGCACCGTCACCAACACCAAGGAGGCATTCGATCATTTTCACGAAGTCGCCCTTGCCACTTTTGGTCCCGACAGTTTCACCGAACTATCCCAGCCTTCGATGGGCGGTGAGGATTTCTTCCGTTATGCCGATCTGAGTCAGGGCTGTATCGCCTGGATCGGCACCAGAAAGGACGAATCCACCGCTTACAGTCTGCATAACCCCCGTTTCAACATCGATGAAGACGCCCTGATCATGGGCGTAACCCAACTCGTGGCTCTGGTAAGAGAGTTCCAAAGGAGAAAATGACATGTATCTGATCAAAAACGCCAATCTCATCAGCATGAAAGACATCAACTATGAAATCACCGACGTTCTGTTCGATGGCAGAACAATCAAGGCGATCGGCAAAATCGAGCC
>Ga0172375_10000938_pt1 | contig 47181 bp, 47 predicted proteins | sample LakKiv1m_FD_114537 | JGI IMG/M metagenome (GOLD analysis project Ga0172375, IMG submission 114537) | Freshwater microbial communities from Kabuno Bay, South-Kivu, Congo - kab_092012_11.1m | ecosystem: Environmental > Aquatic > Freshwater > Lake | place: Democratic Republic of the Congo... | reverse complement strand
TTTGGCAATAGGCATTATTGCGCTATTGTTACAAGCCTTGGCTTTCGCGACAGCAGACGTAACAAAAGGTTCAATGGAATGGATTACTTGGCTTTTGATAATATTTACTTTGCCAAGCCAATTCATAATGATGCTTTTTTCCGGATCAGAAGCAATGTTCTATATAGGAAGATATTTACCACCAGCTGTTTATTTTATAATAGGCGCCTTCATTGGTTGGATAGTTGGGAAAATTAAGAATAAATAATATGCTTATAAAGGTGCCATCAATAGTAAATTTGGGGTTAGAGACAATAAAGGTTGATATTGAAGTGAATATAGCCAACAGGGGTTTGCCCGGGTTTGATATTGTGGGCCTTGCTGGAAAGGCCGTGGATGAAAGCAAAGAAAGAGTTCGTACCGCAATTCAAAGCTCAGATGTCGAATTTCCCAATAAAAAAATTACTGTAAATATGGCGCCAGCCGATGTTCCAAAAGAAGGCTCTATATACGATTTGCCGATTGCTTTGGGGATATTAAGCAGTGTGTTAAATTTTCAAATTCCCGCAAAGAGTTTATTTTTGGGCGAGTTATCATTTGATGGAAGTTTGCGCCACACTAAGGGCGCATTTTTAATGGCGCTTTTTGGGAAAGAATCAGGTTTTACAAATTTGTTTGTGCCACAAGAATCTGCCAATGAAGCTGCCAGTATAAAAGGCGTTAAAGTTTATCCCGTAAAAGATATTTGCCAATTGTGCAGGCATTTAATGGGTAGCGAATTTATAGACCCAATAAGTTATAAGCCTCAAAAAGATGAAAAAGAAGTTCAGGTTGAATTTGATATGAAAGAGGTGCTTGGCCAAGAGCAAGCCAAACGTGCCATGGAAATTGCTGCTGCTGGTGGACACAATTTAATTATGGTGGGCTCACCTGGTTCTGGAAAAACAATGTTGGCCAGAGCGCTGCCAGGAATATTACCTCCGCTGAACGAAACAGAAAGTTTGGAAGTTACCAAAATTTATTCAGCCTCTGGTGGCATTCCACCCGGTGGAAGTTTAATTACTACAAGGCAATTTAGGGCGCCCCACCACACTGCCAGTTTGGCTGGTTTGGTTGGAGGTGGAAGTAAACCTCAGCCGGGAGAAATAAGTTTGGCGCACAGAGGAGTTTTGTTTTTAGATGAGTTTAATGAATTTCCACGAAGTATAATGGAGGCAATGCGTCAGCCACTTGAAGACGGATGTTTAACAATTTCAAGATCCAAACAACGCATCACCTACCCTGCTGACTTTATGCTGGTGGCCAGTGCCAACCCCTGCCCTTGCGGATATGCTTTGCATCCTAAAAAACCTTGCACATGTTCGGCAAATCAAATTTCCAAATATCAAAAAAGAGTTTCGGGCCCAATTTTAGATAGAATAGATTTACATATTCAAGTAATGCCGGTTGATGCAAGTGATTTTAAAGACAATCAAGCGGGTTCAGAATTTTTGGAACCTTCAGATAAAATTAGGCAAAGAGTTATCACTGCTCGCCAACTTCAGCAAGCCAGATTTTGCGACGAACCAATCCATTCAAACAGCCAAATGAAAAATAGTCACATTAAAAAATATTGCAAACTTTTACCGGAAGTAGAAGAAATTTTAAGGCAAGCAAGTTTGAAGTTTAATTTGTCAGCCAGGTCTTATATGAAAATGATTAAGGTGGCGCGAACTATTGCCGACTTAGCCGGCGCCACAGACATTGAAGTTTCCCACATGGCCGAAGCCCTCCAATACTCCCCTCGCGCATACGAAACCGCCTAACCCACCGCTTAGTCGATACCGCCTAAGCGGTCCATATAGACTAAAAAACCTGCTCGCAGCAGGTTTTTGTTTTACTAGAAGTTTTGCTATAATAAATTCAGGTTAACATAGTGTTAACCTGAAAACTTATGGATAAAATCCTATTAAACAAAGAAGAATTGGGCATACTAACAAAAGAAGATTTTCCAATGATGATACATGGCGAAGATAAATCGGGAGCTTCATTCTATACAATTTGCCTAGCAGCAAAGTGGTTTTTACAGGGGAACAAAGTCATATTTTTGTGCGGTTATCATATGGCTCAAGACTCTTTTGAAGAGCAGGTTGGGAAAGAACATGTTGGTGCTATTTTCTACACTAAAGAAAAAGCGCAAGAGCAAGAATTTAGAATGGCGGTCTCAAAAAAATTTGAAGACAATATGCTTCTGATTATAAAAAATATTGAACTTTTTGGTCCGGAGGAATTAAGCTGCATTTCCAATTTTCAGAACGTTATAGTTTCGGGGGATATTTTAAGATCAACAGCTAAGAATGAGATTTTGAAAAAGGAGTTTGCAACTAAGATTTACTTTTCTGAATTACCAAGCACAAATTTACCACCCCTAGCAAAATATGAGGCTTTCGTAATCTCCAAAAATCATCAAGGAATTACAAAAATCGAGAAATAAAAATATGAGTGGAGATAAACTAGAGAAAAACTTTTATACGGTTAAAGAGTTGGCGGAGATTTTGGGAATTAGCAGGATATCTGTTTTTAAGAGAGTAAAGCAGGGCTCAATTAAAGGCCAAAGGTGGGGGCGTAATTTTGTTATTCTCAAAAAAGATATCAACATAAAAGATCTATTCAAAATAGTAAAAACCAACAAAACATCAAGTTAACATAGTGTTAACTTAAAAAAGCTATGAAAAGTCCTGATCAATTAAAGACAAAAGAAGATGCGCCGGAAATAGTTGAATCCGTACCAGAGCCGGCTGTAGAAGAGCCTCCAAGAAAAGTTTTGAGCGAGCAAGAAATCGCAGACCAATACCAAAAAGACCAACAAGAACTCCAAGAAGCCAGAGAATCTCTTGGGTTGGAAACAATCTCAGAAAAATCGGAAACTGAAATCACGCCAGAACAAAAAGAAATTTTAGAATCAGCAATAAAGTTTGCGAAATACTTAACTAGTCGTTGGCCACAAATTGACACTGGCAGAAAACCGGGTGTAGAAATTGACGATAAGGCCACTATAGATAAATCGCTTGAATTACCCAAAGATATAGACACAGAAGTAAAAATAAATTATTACTTTTCTGGTTCTTTGGCCTCCATGCTTTTATCTCGTGCAGAGAGATTCACTGAAATGGACGATACTCAAATTCCTACTCTAACCGATTCTCGCACTAGAGAAGTCCCTGAATCAGCAAGAAAAGTTTTATCTTCTTTTGCTCGTCAGATCGGTGATTTAGACTATGTCCAAACCGATCACTATAAAGCAAATCCTGCTCGCCTGAAAAAGGGTGGTGGTGGCCCCTCTTTTAACGAAGTGCCGGAAGAAGGACGTAAGGTTTTGAAACGGGGTGAAAACCAAGCTAAAGTAATGTGCGATCCTGTTGAAGCGTATGGTCTAAAAAAGGTTGCCAGGGTAAATGTTGATGGACAAGATTATTATATTGCAAGACCCGATACTATGTTTGCATATAAAGTTTTACATCTGCTACAAAGCTATGAGCAAAAACCAGAGAAATTTAATGACGATTTTGGGAAGCTTCTTGGAGCATTGCGAGAAATGTACAGCGATGAAGAATTAAAACAAATTACACAGCAAGTACTTACGGATTACGAGGATGCAATGGAGGCTTTGCACGTTCGTATGAATGAAGACAAAGAAACTCCTCCAGCATACGAAAGAAAGGTCCCTCAATTTATCAAAAGAGTATTAGCTAATCCACAGCTATCACCAGAAATTAAAATGGCACTTGAAGAAATAAGCATCACGACAAAAAAATAACAACCTAAGATAAAATATGAAAAAGAAAATTATAATTTTTATTGTTATAGCTACTATATTAGTAATTGCTGATGCATTTTATATTTTCTGGATATACAAATCAGCAAATGATAGAGAAATATTATCAGTGAAAGATTTTACTGCAAAAGAAGTTGCCAACCTTTATCCTGGACTAGATTGGAAAGAGGCGTTGCCAAGTGAATATAAAGTATCTAATATTTTACGTTTTTGTAAAAAAGATAAATGTTATGCCAATGATTACCAGCTTATCGGGCTATCCCATACCGACAAGATTAAAGAACATATAGCATACAAAAAAGACAACATACTACAGCCAGAAGTTTTTCATAAATATTATGATGATAGATTTAAAAAACTTGGATTTACAAATCAAGGAGAAATAAATTTACCAAAATATGGAGGGGCTTTGGCCTTTGGTGATTTTGATCATGTCATTGGTGGTAAAATAACTGCTGAATATGGAAAAGTTGTTAATGGTAAGCTCTACATGATAACAACGCAAAGCTATTCATTTTATGATGATGCCTTTCTAAATTTGCCCAGAAATTGTGCGCTAGGACTATGGGAATTAGATACTTATAAAAAACTCTGCGATGAATCTTTCGGAAAAGAACATATTACTCAGGCATTTGTTGTGCATTTAATAAATGGCGTTGAATTGTCTGAAATATTTAAAAGTAATTAGGTTAACATAGTGTTAACTTGAGCGCTTAGGCGGTAGCGCTTAAGCGGTATACACATATAATATATACGTAGATAAAAACTATGGCAGAGCATAATTATGTAGGACAACTTGGTGAGAAGTTGGCTAAGGAATATTTGGAAAAAGAAGGATATAAAATACTTGAACAAAACTACAAAACAAAATTTGCTGAGATTGATTTGGTGGCGCAAAAATCTAGCGGATTTTTGCGCGAACCTATTTTGGTTTTTGTAGAAGTGAGAACAAAGGTTGGTGAGCAATGGGGTAGCCCCGAAGACACAATAAACAAGCAAAAGCTTTGGAAAGTTTTGCAAAACGCCAAGTCTTATGCCGGTTTTGCCAAGTGGCCAGGGCCCCAAAGAATAGACGCTATTTGCATTGTGCTGAAGAATGATTATTCTGTAACCCGCCTCACCCACTACGAAAATATAGTAAGCTAAATTATGGAATTAGGTTTTTGGAAAAAGTTAAAAAAACCGATAATGGTAATAGCTCCAATGTCGGGAGTGACAGATGAGGCCACGAGGCTTATTTTTTTGAAATACGGTAAACCGGATGTTTTTTGGACTGAATTTGTATCGGTAGATGGCTTATTTTCTCGTGGCAGAGATTATTGCTTAAACATACTAAAACACTCAAAAAAAGAACGGCCTATTGTAGCCCAAATTTTTGGAGGGAACCCCGAAAACTTCACAAAAGCTGCTTTGCTCATTTCAAAAATGGGGTTTGACGGCATAGATATCAATATGGGTTGCCCAAACTCAAATATAGAAAAACAAGGTGGAGGAGCTTCTTTGATAAAAAACCCATTGCTGGCAAAAGAAATTATAAGGGCGACTCTTCGAGGCGCTCAGTGCAAGAATAAAAAGATACCAGTTTCTGTGAAAACAAGAATTGGGTATAGTAAAAACGAGATTAATCAGTGGATACCCTGCCTATTAGAAGAAGGCATATCTGCGCTTACTGTTCATTTTCGCACAAGACAAGAGGGATATAACGTGCCGGCCCATTGGGAGCAGGCAAAAGAAATTATAAAGATACGAAACAAACTCTCGCCCAAAACATTGCTATTGGGCAACGGAGATGTGGGGTCATTAAATAAGGCCAAGAAGCTTGTAAAAGAAACTGGGTTTGATGGGGTTATGGTAGGCAGGGGAGTTTTGGGAAATCCATGGTTTTTTACCGGTAAGACTCCCCCACTTTCAGAGAAGCTAAAAGTAATTGTTGAGCATGCCAAAATCGTAGAAAAAAATAACGCTCATTTTGAGGTTATTAAAAAACATTTCCACGCATACGCCAAAAACTTCAAGGGAGCCAAAGATTTAAGAGAGGCTTTAATGAAAGTAAAAAACTCAAAAGAAACAGAAAAACTGGTGCAAGACTTTGTTAAAGGTTAGATTTCTGTTGGTTGTTCTTGTTTTTCGGTTTCAGTAAAATTTCCGTTTTCAAACTCAACGTTTTGTTCTTTTTTGGGAGTCACAAGTTGCTTTTGAAGGTGGTTGATTTGAGATATCAACAGTTGTTTTGTGTTTCTGGCATCGGTTATTATTTTATCAATTAAACCTTGCAAAAACTTCTCCCTTTCTGCCAGTTGGTTGTCTTTTGCTTTGTAGTCAATAAGCAAAGATTCGTATTTTTTTATCCATTCTTTTTTCTCTTCTCGATCCTCTTTTAGTATTTCCAAAAACTCTTTGTCTATGCCTTCATGTCGCACCTCATGTCGCACCCCCTCTGCCACCGCATAGTCGGTACCGCTTAAGCGGTTTGGGGTACCGCTTAAGCGGTTTTGGTCATTTTCGTCGGACCGCTTAAGCGGTACCGCATAAGCGGTTTCTGTGGGCGTTGCTTGGAGTTCTTTTGCCCAAAAATCTTCTTTCAAAAGAATAACATTTCCAACTCCTTTGTCGTATCTTTCACTCAAATTTCCCTCTAATTTTTGAGGATCGGTTAATTTGTACTTTCTAATTCTTCTTCTAATTCTTATGTCGGCAACTTCGTACTTTTGGATGAATTCTTGTATCGTTAAAAAGTCATTATTTGTCATATTTTTGATGGACCGCTTAGTCGGTACCGCTTAAGCGGTAGGGGGGGCGCTTAAGCGGTACCGCTTAAGCGGTTTGTTTGTCTGTCAGTATGGTGTGACATTGTTTAATTTTACAAAATGTCACACCCCCCTGTCAACCAAAAATTATACACAACCGCAAACGGACTTGACACGAACGGCTAAGGTTTGGTAGGATATAATTAATCGAGAAAGAATTAATTGTCCGGCTGAAAAGCGGGACTTATTGTTTAAATAAACATGGATATAAAAAGCTTTAAGGGAGCCTTAGCGCAAATTGCGGAAGAAAGAGGCATAACCCCGGAAAAAGTTATTGAGACCATAGAGGCCGCAATAGCTACCGCATACAAAAAAGATTATGGTCAAAAGGGCCAAAAAATAAAATCCAAGTTCAACCCGAACAATGGTGATGTTAAGTTTTGGCAGGTAAAGCTGGTAGTAGATAATTCAATGCTTTACACAGATGAAGAAATAGCAGAGATGTCCGCCCAAGGCGAGACCTCGCCCCTTCGGGGCGGGCAGGACGTGGAGTACGTAGAAGATTCAGATGAGCCTAAAAAGTATGTTTTTAATCCCGAAAAGCATATAATGATAGAGGAGGCAAAGAAAGATTACCCCCTGCCTGCCGGCAGGCAGGAAAAATGGAAGGTTGGTGAAGAGATAGAAATTCCCCTTGAACCAAAACAAGACTATGGAAGAATTGCCGCCCAGACAGCTAAGCAGGTTATTTTGCAAAAGATCCGTGAAGCCGAAAAAGAGACTATTTCTACAGAATATAGATCAAAAGAAGGAGAAATTGTTTCCGGCATAGTGCAGAGAATAGAGGGTCATATTGTTTTTGTTGATATTGGAAAAACATTAGGCATATTGAATAGGGAAGAGCAGATACCCGGAGAGTTTTACAGGCCAAGCCAAAGATTAAAGCTATATATATTGAAGGTAGAAGACACTCCAAAAGGATCTGTTGTAATACTTTCTAGAGCTTACCCCAAGCTGATATCAAAATTGTTTGAGTTGGAAGTTCCTGAAGTTGCTTCGGGAACAGTTGTTATAAAATCTATTGCCAGAGAGCCGGGATTTAGAACAAAGATTGCGGTTGTGTCAAACGAGGAGGGGGTTGACCCTATAGGAGCTTGCGTTGGCCAGAGAGGCACAAGAATAATGGCAGTAATAAACGAGCTTGGCGGAGAGAAAATAGATGTGATAGAATGGCAAGATAAGCCAGAAAAGTTTATTGCCAATGCTTTGTCTCCTGCCAAAATTGTGAATGTGGAAGTTACAGATAAAAATTCGGCAACAGTTTTTGTACCAGAAGATCAGCTTAGTTTGGCGATTGGAAAAGACGGCAGAAATGTTAGATTGGCTGCAAACCTTACAGGTTGGAAAATTGATATTAAAACAACCGACGCGCCAGTAGAGTCAGAAGAATCTGAAGATAAACCAAAAAAGAAATCCAAAAAAGAAGAATAATATTAATATTATTAAAAAATAGTAAATTAAAACCATGAGTTTAATCTATTATCCGATAATTATATCGCTGTTTGCGATAGCATTTGTGTGGTTTTTGGCCATGCAAATAAAAAAAGCTCCTGTTGCAGGAGACAAAGCAATAGCCATTACTGCCGCTGTGCAGGAAGGCGCTATGTCGTATTTGAAACGCCAATACAAAACAATATCTATAGTAGGATTTGTTTTGTTTATTTTGTTATTTTTCTTGGGATGGAAAATAGCCATAGGATTTTTGATAGGAGCAGTTTTAAGTGGAGTATCGGGATTTATTGGTATGATAGTTTCTACTCAGGCCAATACCAGAGTTGCCGAGGCTGCCAAAAAAGGATTGCCAAAAGCATTGGACATATCTTTTAAAGGTGGACTTATAACAGGTTTAATGGTTGTAAGTTTGGGATTATTGGCTGTATCGGTATTTTATTTATTTACAAAAGATATTTCAGCTCTTGTGGGGCTGGGATTTGGAGCTTCGTTAATTTCAGTTTTTGCCAGAGTTGGAGGTGGAATTTATACAAAAGCCGCTGACGTGGGCGCTGATTTGGTTGGAAAAGTTGAAAAAGGTATTCCCGAAGATGATCCCAGGAACCCGGCGGTTATTGCCGATCAGGTTGGAGATAATGTGGGGGATTGCGCAGGCATGGCAGCTGATATTTTTGAAACATACGCTGTTACAATAGTTGCCACCATGATTTTGGGAGCTATCTTGTTCCCCAGTGCAATTCAATTTGTTTTGTTGCCATTGATTTTGGGATCTGTTTCGGTTTTAACTTCAATAATTGGTTCATTCTTTGTAAGACAGGATAGATTTATAAAATCTATTATGGGTACTATGTATAAGGGAGTTGCCGCAACTGTTATTTTGTCGGCCATTGCATTTTATCCTATTATTACAAAGATGATGGAGGGGACAGCAGCAAATGCAAATAAGCTTTATCTCTCAACTTTGGTTGGTTTGGCTGTGGCAATAGGAATGTTTGTAATCACTGAATGGTATACTTCAAAAAGTTATGGTCCTGTAAAATCGATTGCCAAGGCTTCGGAGACCGGGCATGCCACAAATATAATCAGAGGAATTGGAATTGGAATGCAATCAACAGCTTATCCTGTTTTATTAATTGCTTTAGCAACAATTTTGAGTTATTGGTTGGCCGGAATATATGGAGTGGCCATGGCTGTTATGGCAATGCTTTCTATTTCTGGAATAGTTGTGGGCGTTGATGCTTATGGACCTATTACAGACAATGCCGGAGGAATTGCCGAAATGGCCGGAATGCCAGAAGATGTAAGGGAAATTACAGATGCTTTGGATGCAGTTGGAAATACCACAAAAGCTGTTACAAAAGGATATGCCATTGCTTCTGCGGGGTTGGCGGCATTAGTTTTGTTCTCGGCATATTCGCAGGAAGTTAGCGTGGGTGGAGCTGTAAACTTTGCTTTGGATAATTCAAGAGTTATTGCGGGGTTGTTGATTGGAGGGTTGCTTCCTTATTTATTTGCTTCTCAGCTTATGGGCGCTGTTGGAAAAACAGCCGGAAAGGTTGTAGAAGAAGTAAGAAGGCAATTTAAGAATATTGCAGGCTTAATGGAAGGCAAGGCCAAGCCAGAATATGGTAAATGCGTGGATATAGTTACAAAAGCGGCTATTGGAGAAATGCTTTTGCCGGCTTTGATTCCTGTGATAGCTCCGGTTATTGTTGGGTTTGTTTTGGGCACAGAGGCGTTGGGTGGATTGTTGATTGGTTCAATTGTTACCGGTTTGTTTGTGGGTATATCTATGACAACTGGGGGAGCCGCTTGGGATAATGCCAAGAAATATATTGAGGCTGGCAACTTTGGTGGCAAAGGATCTTTTGCTCACCAGGCTGCTGTCACCGGAGACACTGTTGGTGACCCATACAAAGACACAGCAGGGCCTGCAATTAACCCAATGATTAAGGTGTTAAATATTGTAGCGTTATTAATTGTTGCGTTCTTAGTATAATTAAATTAAAAAATATGGCAGATATTGTTTATACGATAATAATTGCAGCAATCGTGGTTACCTTAGCTTCTATAAAGCAGGTAAACCAATACGAAAAAGGAATTAAGTTTGGCCTGGGAAAATACATTGGCATGTTAGAGCCTGGTTGGAGATTGGTGTGGCCAGTTTTTCAATCGTACAAAAAAATTGATATGAGGGTAAAAGCAGTTGATGTGCCGAATCAAGAAGCAATTACAAAAGACAATATTTCTGTTGGGGTTAACGCAGTTATTTATTACAAGGTTCAGGATGCCGCAAAATCATTTTTGGAAGTAGAAGATTTTTATTATGCCATTTCCCAGTTGGCCCAAACAACAATGAGAAACGCTGTGGGTCAAGTTGATTTGGATACTTTGTTGAGCCAAAGAGATAAAGTTTCTGAAAGCATCAGAAAAATTATAGACGAAGCATCTGACCCGTGGGGAATTAAAGTTCAGAACGTGGAATTAAAAGATATTGTTTTACCGGAAGAAATGAAAAGGGTTATTGGAAGGCAAGCTGAAGCAGAAAGAGAAAAGAGAGCAATGATTATTAAGGCAGAAGGTGAAGTTGTGTCAGCTGATAATATGGCAAAAGCAGCAAAAGTTCTTTCTGAATCTGCCGGCGCTTTGCATTTAAGAACATTACAATCAATTAATGATATTAGCTCTGATCAGTCCAATACTGTTGTTTTTGCTATTCCATTAGAAGTATTAAGAGCGCTTGAGGGTTTGGGAAACAAAAAACCAGCCTAATGAACAAAAAAACATGGACACATATACTTGGTATCAAACATTAATTAAACCTTTGTGGGCTCCGCCTTCGTGGCTGTTTGGACCTGCCTGGACAATATTATACACTCTTATAGCCATTTCTTTTGGCGCTGTTTTTTTCAAAATTTATGCAAAAAAGCTTCCCAAATTTGTTGCTTTGCCGTTTTTACTAAACTTAGTTTTTAATTTTATTTTTACTCCAATACAATTTGGTTTGCAAAATAATTTTTTGGCAGCCATTGATGTTGTTTTGGTTTTGGCCACACTTATATGGGCAATGACTTTGGTGTATAATCGCGTTAAGTGGATTTTTTGGACAAACGTTCCTTATTTGCTTTGGGTAACATTTGCCACTGTGCTTCAATTGACAATCACATATCTAAACTGGTAAAACATTGCTATTGACAATTGACTGGTTATTGTATATATTGATAAAGCACCTGTGAGTATGGGTGTTTGTACATTAACATAGCAATTAGAAACATCTGTGAAGGGAGGGCCTAATGTGGCGGTTTCGCAGTGGTTGCCCCGTCCGCCCAGCAGGCCAAAAGGTTCTGCTGTTGATTGACTGGGACAACTTTCGTTCTGGATTGCAGACAAGGTTTGGTTCTGGGAAGATTTTTCTCGAGCAGAGAATCAGGCGTCTGGAAACATGGGTGAGGGGTGAGTTGGGTGAGCTTTGGGGAGATCACGGTTTCGTGTTCGCACATGAGTATTTGAACGAGGCGTTCAAGAAAATGTGTGTACGAAACAGTCTTAGGACATTCACTTGTCCCAAGAGAGATACTCCTGATAGCAATGGATCCATGGATTCGGTCGATGAGATTCTGATCTGGTTTGGTGAAAATATGTTGAATCACCCAGATGTCGGATTTTTGTGTATTGTTTCCGGCGACAAACACTATATACCGCTAATGGAAAAGGCAAACAAAGCGGGAGTGCGTGTCGCGTTCGTTGTGCCTAGTGTAACTTGTTTTTCCAAAACTCCGGAAACCATTGCTAAAATGATGCGTCTCACCGGAGTGCATCCTGTAACCGAAAAAAAAATGTTCGTCCGACTGGACGAACTCGATATAGCAGAGTAATCCTCTGCTTTTTTGTTGTTTATAATTTTTGTGTATAACTATTGACACAGATTTGTGTGTATGCTATAATGCTGGTAGAACATTGAAAGGGTAATACCCGGAAAGGTTGGTGAATCTATGCTGTAACTCAAGTCATCTGGTGATGGTTTGAGTGTGTGGTTTTTGTAGCCAAGGAAAGTGTGTTCCAATTCGTTTGAAGGAGTGAACGTCATGAGTAAGTCGGACAAGAAGAAGATGCAGGTGTTGGCTGGTGGTCTGGCGGCATTGGATGCCGGAGATCTGCAGGCCAGGTTCGAGGTGCGCGAGTACCGGAAGGTGGATCTGACAGATCTCGGCGGCAACGTCGGGAAGCTGGCGGAGACCATGGTGCAGCTGGATCTCGAGGTCGCGAGTGCGGTTCAGGACCTCTATGAGACCCAGGCGAGCATCCGCGCATTCTCGGGGAGTGACGATGAGCTGGAGATCGCTCAGGCTTTGGCGGCCACGAAGGTCGCCGCGGCCAACGCGTACATCGATGAACAGCTCGCCTGCACGGTGAAGGTCGGCAACGAGCTGATTCCGCGCCGGCGGGCTCTGGTCGCCTACATCAACGCCGTGCTGTCGCAAGACTTCCACGGTGATGGTGCGGCGGCCATCCAGGCCCTTCGGGATCTGGAGGACCGGAAGGTCCTGGTGATGGACAAGGAAGGCAAGGGGACCATCGTGATCGGGATTCAGCACTATGTGATTCCCGATGACTGGGGCCTCAAGACCAGCCACATCGCCAAGATCGTCGAGGTCGTGCGGAAGTTCGCCGAGACCTACTCGGCGGCCAAGGTCGTGCGTGGCACCGAGGTGCTCCGCGCGATGGAGGACGAGGCCGAGATCGAGCTGGCCGAGGCGCTTCGCGGTGCCACGGGCAAGTGCCTGATGTGGGTCCGCGGAGAGCCGCGGATGTGCGCAGACGGCAAGACGGTGATGACCGATCGGACCACGGGTCACGATCTCTACCACCCCGGTGGCGGGTTGCTGGTGGAGTTCGAGGCCAAGTACGTTCGGCCGATCCGCGCCAACAAGGGCATCGAGCGCGTCGTGGCCGAGATGGTCAAGGCGGGGGTCAAGATCCCCCGCAAGTCGCTGGAGGAGGTGAAGCTCCACCTCGACAAGTTCATCTCGGACAAGCAGAAGTTCCAGCTCTGCTGGCGCTTCTGGACGATGGTCCGGAATGCCGTGGCCGGCCACAAGGCCGACCAGATGCAGGCGGCTGCCAAGCAGGTCATGATCGGCAAGGCCGAGGTGACCCCCGAGCAGCTGCTCGGGATCAACGGTTCCACCGGCCAGCGGGCGCTGGGGAAGGTCGGGTTCCTGGAGTTCAGGGGCTCGTTCTCCTTCAAGCGCGAGGGTAAGCGGGTCTACAACCCGCACTTCCTGGCCAAGCTCGTGGAGAGCGAAGGCAAGGAAGCCCTGGTGCTGGTGGAAGTCCCCCAGCAGTTGAACGACGTGCTCGGTGAGCACGTCGGCAAGGAGCTGTCCATCGAGGACAACTTCGGTCACCTGCCCTTCGGCGCCCTGATGCGGGCGATCAAGGGCCAGTACACGCAGGACCATACGGTCCAGCGCGGGCTGGAAGCCAACCAGGCTCCCGACGAGGAGCCCGAGGGCGACGACAAGGCGGGTGCTCCCGCCACGGAGGAGGAGGTCGCGGTCCAGTAGGACTGCGGCAACGTGAAGGGCGTTGCGGAAAGTGTGAACAACACAATCCGCAACGCCCTCTTTTTTTTTGTAAATAAATGTGGTAAATTAAGCATATATGAAACAGACAACAATGGCTAATTCACTTTTCAAAAATTTTGTATCAATTGTTCTAATCCTTTTATTGGTTGGAGGAATTTTTAGTTTTTTGTATTATCCGGCAGAATCGCAAAATGAGATTTCTTTGAGTCAACTTGTTTTAGATATCAATGAAGGCAAGGTTCAAAAAATAGTTATTTCAGGAGATTCTTTAAATATTTCATACCAAGACAAAACAACTGCTTTATCTATGAAAGAATCGGGAGCAGGCCTTACAGATGTGCTTTTGAATCTTGGAGTTAACAAAGAAAATCTTGCCAAAATTGAAGTGGCAAATCAGGTAGCTAAACAAGATTTGTGGTCGTGGCTTACTCCGCTTTTGGTATTTGGAATATTACCTTTGCTTGTTTTTGGATTTTTCTTTTGGTCTATGATGCGCCAGGCAAAATCCGGAGCAGTGCAAGTGTTTGATTTTACAAAAGCCAAAGCAAGATTATTTGGAGCAGAAGGGCATGGTAAAGAAAAAATCACTTTCAAAAATGTTGCTGGGTTAAAAGAAGCAAAAGAAGAGCTTGTTGAAATTGTAGACTTTTTGAAGTTTCCCAAAAAATATTTGGCAATGGGTGCCAAAATACCGAGAGGAGTATTATTGGTTGGATCTGCGGGGGTGGGCAAAACTTTATTGGCCAGAGCTGTGGCAGGTGAAGCCAATGTGCCATTTTTGTCAGTATCTGGTTCTGAGTTTGTGGAAATGTTTGTGGGAGTTGGGTCAGCTCGTGTAAGAGATTTATTTGCAACTGCAAAAAAAGTTTCGCCTTCAATAATTTTTATTGACGAGCTCGATGCAATTGGCAGGCACAGGGGAGCAGGCATTGGGGGAGGGCATGATGAAAGAGAACAAACATTGAATCAAATTTTGGTGGAAATGGACGGCTTTGAAAAAGAAACCGGGGTAATAATTTTGGCAGCTACCAATAGGCCGGATATTTTGGATCCGGCATTGATGCGCCCGGGAAGATTCGACAGAAAAATTGTTTTAGATCCGCCGGATGTTCACGACAGGGAGGCTATTTTGAGAATACATGCACAAAACAAACCTCAAAGTTCTAATGTTAATTTTAAGGAAGTTGCCGAAAGAACTCCGGGTTTTTCTGGAGCTGATTTGGAAAATGTTGCCAATGAAGCAGCTTTGTTGGCAGCCAGGCAAAATAAAACCAAGATAGATCAAAAAGAATTTTTGGAATCCATAGAAAAAGTTTTGCTTGGGCCTGAAAGAAAGTCGCACATATTGTCTAAAAAAGAAAAAGAAATTGCAGCTTACCACGAAGCCGGGCATGCTTTGGTTTCAACGTTTTTACCGGAAACCGAGCCGGTAAGAAAAATTTCTATAATTGCGCGCGGTATGGCGGCAGGATATACTTTGCAGGTTCCTTCTGAAGAGAAGAAAATGAAAACAAAAACTGCGTTCTTGTCTGACATTGCTACCTTGCTGGGAGGATATACTGCTGAAAGAATTAAGTTTGGTGAAATGACAACAGGCGCTTCAAATGATTTAGGCAGAGCTTCAGACCTTGCAAGAAAATTGGTAAAAGAATACGGAATGTCATCTTTGGGGCCTATTTCGTTTGGAGAAAAAGAGGAGCTTGTGTTTTTGGGTAAAGAGATTTCTGAACAAAGAAATTATTCTGAAAAAGTTGCCGAAAGAATTGACCAGGAAGTTGATGTTATAATTAAGGGGGCACAGAAAAAAGCAGAACAGGTGTTGCTAAAACGCAGACCACTACTGGACAAGGTGGCCCAAGATTTGGTAGAAAAAGAAACTATAGAAAGAGAAGAGTTTGAAAGATTAATTAAGGGACGCGTAGCTCAACGGTAGAGCAGTCGTCTTATACACGACTGGTTCCAGGTTCGAATCCTGGCGCGTCCACATTGGGCGGTTAGCTCAGTTGGTAGAGCATCTACTTGACGTGTAGAGGGTCATAGGTTCGAGTCCTATACCGCCCACACTTCGGCCTATTGGCCTCAGTGCAAGCATGAAAATTATTTACGAAGACAAAGATTTGTTAGTGGTTGATAAACCCGCAGGGCTAGTAGTGTTTCCCGAAGGGAAAACCGAAAGTGGGACTTTGATAGAAGAATTAATAAAAGAAAAACCAGAACTTACCAAGGCTGGTGAAACGCCAAGATATGGAATAGTGCATAGATTAGATAAAGATACTTCGGGTGTGTTGCTGGTGGCAAAGAGCACAGAGGCCTTGAAATTTTTTCAAAAACAGTTTTCCGCCAAAGGCGGATCCGCCTCGGGCGGAATAAATACTAAAAGTCTTGAAAAAACTCTTGAAAAGAGGTATATTGTATTAGTATGCGGTAATGTAGAAAATAACAGTGGGGTAATACATACTCTTATCGCAAGATCAAAAAAAGATTTCAGGAAGCAAAAAGTATTTGAATTAGGCGATTTATTAGCTTCTGCATCAGCAAGAGAAGCAATTACCGAGTATAAAGTTTTGAAAGACTACAAAGATTATACCTTACTCGAAGTTGTAATAAAAACAGGCAGGCGCCACCAAATAAGGTGTCATTTTTCTTATTTACAACATCCGATAGCCGGAGACAAATTATACGCATTTAAAAATTCAAAGATTCCAGCAGGTTTAAAAAGACAATTTTTACACTCGGCATATTTAAAAATCCAATTGCCCAGTGGTAAAAATAAAGAGTTTGAGTCAAGCCTTCCGGAAGATTTACAAGAAGTATTAAGCAAGTTAAAAAAATATGAATAGAGTATTATTGGAAAAATTTAATAAAGAACAATTAAAACAATTGCCAGAATTGAGGGTAGGCGATACAATTAAAGTACACCAAAAAATATCCGCCCAAGGCGGATCCGCCTCTGGCGGAAAAGAAGATCATGGGCATAAAATACAGATTTTTGAAGGAATTATTATTGCCAAAAAACATGGCAATGGAGTTTCGGCAACAATAACTGTTAGGAGAATTGTTGAGGGAGTGGGAGTAGAAAAAGTATTCCCAATACACACTCCTTCGGTAAGTAAAATAGAAGTTCTTGGTCGCGGTAAAACCAGAAGATCAAAACTTTATTATTTGAGGATAGCCAAAGGAAAGAAAGGAAAGTTGAAAAATAAGGAATTCGCCACAGCTATTGCCGAAGAAAAACCAGAGGTAGTAGAGGCGCCAGTTGAAAAGCCGATAGTTGAGAAAAAGGGGGAGTAAAATAAATTAGGCGGGCTCTCGTGGTGGAATTGGTATACACGTACGCTTGAGGTGCGTATGCTTCACAGCTTGTGGGTTCGAGTCCCACCGAGAGCACACTGGACGCTTAGCTCAGTTGGTAGAGCGTCTCATTTACACTGAGAAGGCCATAGGTTCGAGTCCTATAGCGTCCACATTCCACTGCGTTTAATGCAAGCATGCCTGGATAGCTCAGGTAGTTAGAGCACAGCTCTGAAAAAGCTGGGGTGGTCAGTGCAAGTCTGACTCCAGGCACCCTTATGCACATTTCATAAAATGAACTATTGTTATATAATAAATATAACATATTATTTATAGTTCATCTTATGCGACAAGACAAAAATGACGCGATAAGATTAAGAAAACAAAGTAAAAGTTATGGCCTCATTAGCAAAGAGTTAAGTATCCCAAAAAGTACACTGCACGAATGGTTTAAATCATGTGAATGGTCAAATAAAATAAAAAATGATCTTACAATAAAAGCTAATAAAATTGCCGCCAAAAAAATTAAAGCAATGGCGATGGCAAATAAGATGAAATGGGAGTTATGGCGTAAAGAACACCGCGACGAAGCAAAAATGGAATTTTCCCAACTGAAGAATGACCCCCTTGTTTATTTCTGGTATAATGCTCTATTGGGGTGAGGGGGACAGTAAGTTAGAGAACGGATGCGTGAGGCTTACAAATACCAATGCAGAAATGATAAAAATATTTAATTTGTTTTTGCAGAAAATTTGTAAGGTCTCCAAAGAAAAAATACGTGTTTATATTATATTGTATCCAGATTTAAATGAAGTTATATGCAAAAAATTTTGGAGTAAACAATGTAATATACCAGAAAATCAATTTATAAAAACACAATATATTAAAGGAAAACATCCGACAAAAAGATTAAGTAATGGTATATGTATGTTGCATGTAAGTAGCCGGGGTTTGAAAGAAAAAATATTTACGTGGTTGAATTTGTATCAACAAGAACTTATGCGGAGGTAATTCAGCAGTAGAATGCTTCCTTGCCAAGGAAGATGTCGCGGGTGCGAATCCCGTCCTCCGCTCCAGAATCAAACTTTTTTCGCTTTTCTTGGAATTTTTCGTGGCGGCGCAAAGCGCCGCCCAATGCGTTTTGAGAGGGAAATTCGTTTCGCTCGGCGGCCTGCTGGCCGCCTCGTGGTTTAGCAAAATGAGGTTCGAGCCGAAAATATTTCGGCAAGCGACCTTTTTCGCAAAAAGGTCGCTTTCGTTTGCGATTTTCTCTATAGATTCGGCTTCTTTTATCCAATTTCTCATCGGTTCGATCCAGCCAATGCGCTTTTGTTCAAGACCGACTGTTTTTTCTTCCAATGTTTTCTTTTCTGAAAGTAAAACTGACTTTTGCTCGCGGTAAATTTCTCGCTCAATATCTTGTTCTAAATATCCGTCCAACAAGCGTTGAAGTTTAATTGTAATTTCATTGATTCTTTTTTTATTGTCTTGAACAAAAGCGCCAAATGTCTGGGCGGATTTGTTTTTATCTTTTTCTAACATTTTATTTAATTCCTTCGCCCAGTCATTTTTCAAAGAAAATTTTTGAAGTAAAATAGACACTTGCTTGTCTAACACCTCTTGGCGAATGCAAGGTTGATTGCATTTGATCGTTTTTGATTTATGGGTGCAATGGTAGTATGTGTAAAAATGTTGATTTCCATTTTTCTGTTTTTTAACCTTGTATTCGCCAGTGATTGCCATGCCACAAACTCCGCAACGGAGCAGACCGCAAAACGGTTGTGGCTCGTTCTTTTGTTTGTGATGAGGTCTGCCTCTTTGTTTTAGAATTTCTTGAACCTTATCAAAAATTTTCTTTGAAATTATTGGCTGGTGTTTACCCTCGTATGTTTCGCCGGCATAGCGAAACAGGCCGACGTAAAACGGATTTGAAAGGGTAAAAGAGATTCTGTCTCGTTTTAGGTTTTTCCCATTTCTACCCGTTATTCCTTGTTGCGCCAAAAAGTTGGAAACATCTTCAAGTCGAGAATTATTTTCAGCGTAAAGTTCAAACATCTTTTTGATGATGATTGATTTCTTTTTGTCTACAACAACATTTTTTATTCTCGGGTCGTTTATGTATCCAATCGGCGCAAAACCCGGATATTCGCCGCGTTTAACTTTTTGGCGCAATCCTCTTTTCGTGTTTTCCGAAAGATTATCAACATAGTATTTGCTTTGCCCGAATGCAATGTTTAGCATAAATTTTCCTTGGCTTGTGTTCTCAAACCAGAAGGTAGGAAATTTCAAGAATTGCAAATGCCCGCAGTCCACAAGGTAAATTATTTTCCCGCCGTCAACAGAATTGCGCGCCAAACGGTCGGGGTGCCACGCCAAAATTCCTTGGGCTTCGCCTTTTTCGATGCGAGTTATCATTTCGCCGAAGATCGGTCGGCCCGGAATTTTGGCGCTCTGTTTTTCGATGAAAACATTTTCAATTTCAAGATTTTCTCTCTCCGCAAAGGCGCGCAATTCTGCGATTTGGTCTTCAATAGACCGAACCTGCTTGTCTTCCACATCTGTGGACTTGCGGGCATACAAGAAGAATTTTTGCATAGTTTTGTTGTTTTAACTAAAAGGGACTGAAACGAAAAAAGTTATTTGTTGAAGATAACCTGTGTTTCAGCCCCTTTTAATATTCTATTTTGAGAATAAAATACTTTTTTCTAACAGATTATCTTCAACAACTCCATTATACCATGTTAGAAAGAAAAGCAAAAATTCTTTTTGTCAAAATCGCAAACGACGACCTCATTTTGCTAAACCACGAGGCGGCCAGTAGGCCGCCGAGCGAAACGAATTTCCCTCTCAAAACGCATTGGGCGGCGCTTTGCGCCGCCACGAAAAATTCCAAGAAAAGCGAAAAAAGTTTGATTCTGGAGCATATATACAATTCTGCTCGCACTTATTTTATCAAAAATTCCTAAGAAAAACAATTGCCCCGCCCCGCTTCTGCGGGGCGGGGCAGAAAACCCAAAAATCGCTCGGGCGGGGCGGGAAGAAAAAGGGGTGTGGGGAAAATGAATTCCCGCCCCGCCCTCGCTCTCACCGCAGACGAAATTTTTTGGCAAGTAAGTTTGCGTTTGGTAGCTTGCTCTTTTTTGTATTTTTAGGTATTATAGAGATAACAATTGAATATGCCGCCTAAACTCAAAATTTATTTTTGAACATGGCAAAAAATTCCAAGTGCATACTGAACCCGTCGTTCAGGTTCCATGCACTTGGTCTGCTTCCGAAAGGTTGCAGGAGCGCAAGCTCGGCCTAGCGGCGGGCTTTGTGTTTATGGTAGAATATAGAAAGGTCGAAAGATTATTATTAACTCAAAAATAAAAAATGAAAACAAAATATTTTTTAGTAACAGTAATTTTGGCTACCTTAATTTTTGGTTCTGCAAGTATAGTTAAAGCGTCTTGCATGGACGAAAATTTTAGCCAAAGAACCTATGCAGAAAAAATACAATGTTTGACAGCAATTATATCTGACTTGCAAGCACAGTTGCAAACAATACTTACTCAGCAAGGCGGACAAACTTGGTGCCATACTTTTAACACGAATTTGGGATTTGCAAACTCTGGATCAAGTGAAGTATCTTATCTTCATACAGCTTTGCAAAAAGAAAACATTTCTTACGGGTCGGATGATTCTAATGAATTTGCGGAAGACACCGGAGCGGCAGTTGTCCAATTCCAAGCGAAATATGGAATTAGACAAACTGGTTATGTTGGTCCATTAACTAGAGGAAAATTAAATTCTCTTTATGGTTGCGGAACAACGCCACCAGCGATACCGAATACTCCAACAGTTAGTTTTACCGCCAATGGTTCAACCGATTCAACAATCACAGTGCAAACAGGTAGCGATACAAATTTTGTTTATTCGTCAACAAATGCCACGAGTTGTTATGTTTATGCCAATTCGGTTTTAATGAATAGCACAGACATCGGTCTTACACAGGGAGCGACATCGGGTCACTGGGAAACTTTGGCGAGAACTTCCGGCTTCACTGCTACTTACAAAGTTACATGTTCTAACGCGAGTGGTCAGCAAACCAGCAAAAGCATAACTCTAAATTCAACTGCCGCAGTTGTCCCAACAGTAAATTTAACTGCAAATGGATCTTCGGGTCCGACAGTTTCGATACAATCAGGAGCAACAGTAAATCTTGCGTGGACATCTACGAACGCAACAAGTTGTTATGCTTACGCTAATTCAGTTCTCATGAATAATGTAGTAGTTGACGGAGTGCCAAATAATTTTCAAGGGCAAACATCAGCTAACATTGTAGTCCAGCCGAGAAACAATATAACATATTCCGTTACTTGTTCGAGTTCATCTGGGCAATCGGCATCTAGCAGCATTACGATACAAGTTTCTCCACTTTCTGTAAATTCAATTACAGTAACCTCACCCAGTGGAGGCGAACAATGGATGCAAGGATCAACTCACACAATAACTTGGACTGGCGGAAATTATAGCTCTGGTGGTTATCCTGGGTTTGATATTTCATTATATCCTCAACCTACCTCGACTTGTGATATAAATTGTGTTCGTTCTGGAGTGCAAAGAATAGCTACAAACTTTGTTACTGCGACAGGAGCATACGCTTGGCAGGTTAACAATAACATCACTCCTGGAAATTATCTTGTAGAGGTTTGTGCAGGAGGAAATGGAAATTTGTCAGCTGAACTTGCTTGCGATGATGCCGGTGGCATTAACAATAATCAGTATATTGCAATTACTGCACCAATAACTCCAACAGTTAATTTTACCGCAAGTGATTCCAACGGTCAGACATTTTCCACAAACACAATCACGGTACCTGTGGGTTCAACAATAAATTTTGCTTATTCTTCGACTAACGCTGCCAATTGCTACGGGTATATCAATTCATCTCTTATGAATAGTACTCCGCCAGATTTTAATCAAGGAGCAACTTCCGGAAATTGGCAAACTTTGGCAAGAATTTCGGGAATAACCGCGACGTACACTATTACTTGCACAAGTGCAAGTGGCACTCAAACCAGCAAAAACATAACTCTGAACTCAACCCAATAATCCGCCAAAAATTTTGCCTGCGGCGAGAGCGAGGGCGGGGCGGGAATTCATTTTCCCCACACCCCTTTTTTCCCGCCCCGCCCGAGCGATTTTTGTGTTTCTGCCCCGCCCCGCAGAAGCGGGGCGGGGCAATTGTTTTTCTTAGGAATTTTTGATAAAATAAGTGCGAGCAGAATTGTATATATGCTCAGTATAAAAATCCGCCAAAAAGATGGCGGATTTTTTGTGCCTAAACTATTGACAGCGACCCTCTTTTATGCTAATATAGATGGTATAACTCCCTTGTGGGAGTTTTAAATTATGATTATAAAAACTATAAAAAACAGCATAATTTCAGCCGTAAGAAGTCATTCAGCGAAGGCAATTTTTGCCGGAGTTATGGCAACTTTCTGTCTCGCAGGGGTATTAGCTCCTAGCGCTACTGTGGCAGATTATGATAATCATACTAGCGCTGTCTATGTAGCCAAAGAGGTTGTAAAGAAAATCAAGGTTGTGGTTACTGCTTATTCAAGCACACCCGACCAAACAGACGACACCCCTTTTATCACAGCTTCGGGTAAAACCGTTGCAGACGGTATTGTGGCAAACAACATGTTGCCATTTGGTACAGAAATAAGAATACCGGAGTTATATGGCGATAAGGTGTTCGTTGTACAAGACAGAATGAATAGAAGGAAAAGTAATTACCACTTTGATGTATGGATGCCAGATAGGGCATCAGCTGTAGACTTTGGAGTCAAAACAGTTGAAATAGAAGTATTAGAAAGTTAAACAAAAACAGCCCCCTAAAGGGGTTGTTTTTTTATTGATAGTAATACTTGCCAAAAAGAAAAAAATAAACTATTATTTATTAAACGGCACGGTAGCCAAGTGGTAAGGCAAGGGTCTGCAAAACCCTTATACGTGGGTTCAATTCCCGCCCGTGCCTCAATAGTAGACGCATTGTTGTACAATTGCTTTTGTGTTTACCGTATGATATATTATAATAATGAAACCAAAAAAGTGGACTGAGGAGCAATTGAGAAATGCAGCCAATAAATCTACTAGCATTAGACAGGTTTTGAATTTACTTGGTTTAAGAGCGGCCGGGGGGAATTATTTCCAAATTAAGAAATATCTAGATTTATTTAGAGTAAACACATCACACTTTAAGGGTCGTGGATGGAATAGGGGACTAAAGGGAATAGGGAAACCCAGAATACCACTCGAAAAGATTTTGATAAAAAACAGCACATTTCAGAGTTTTAAGTTAAAAAAAAGATTATTTGCTGTAGGCATTAAAAAACCAATTTGTGAGGAGTGCGGATGGGCAAAGAAAAACCATGAAGGATATCTGCCATTAGAGTTAGATCATATTAATGGGAATCATTATGATAATCGCCTAGAAAATTTGAGAATCCTCTGTCCAAATTGTCATAGCTTAAAGCCAAATCACAGAGGAAGAAATATAGGTAAACAGGCCCGGATGGCGGAATGGTATACGCGCAACACTTAAAATGTTGTGAGCTTCAATGTTCATGTGGGTTCGACTCCCACTCCGGGCACAAAAAAATCACTCTCGAAAGAGTGATTTTAGGTTGAAAATTATTTTTCGTCTTTTTTCAATTGTGCCAGCAATTCTTCTATTTTTCCTGCTTCTTTTATAACTTTGTCTTTTATAAACATAATTCTCGGAACCGGGCGCATATTTAGGGTTTTATTTATCTTTTGCTGAATGTCGCGTATGTTTGATTTTAATGTTGCAATAGTTTGGTCTGCCTTAATATCTGGTAAAACAGAAATAAAAACCTTAGCCTCTATTAGGTTTGCTGTGGCTTCTACGCGGGTTAGGGTAACCAAAACATCCGGGGAAAAATTAAAATCATGCAACAAGATTCTGTTTATCTCATGCTCTAATAAAGAGTTAACTTTATCAATTCTATTTACCATTAGAGTTCGGATTTTTTGCGACCTTCAGTATAAGCCTGCAAAATGTCGCCCTTTTCTATTTTTACGTTCCCTTCAAATAAAATTCCTGCTTCATCACCCTTGTGGAGCTCATCAATGTCTTTTTTATCGCGTTGCAAATTGACTATTTTACCTGTTCCAATAATTTTATTTTCTCTGCTAATTTCAAGTTTTAAACCTTTACGCAGTTCGCCTTCTGTAATTTTTCCACCTACAATTTGTCTTTTACCTTCGGCCCAAAATACTAGGATAGTTTTTAGCTTTCCAATATCATCGCGAACTGTTTCTGGCTCTAATGTTTTTTCTAAGCTTAGTCTGACATTTTGTATTAATTCGTAGATTATATCAAAAGTCTTTATTCGTAGTTTTTTATCCAAGTCATTTTTCATAAACCTCATAACAGCCGGGGTGATTTTTACCCTAAAACCAATTATTTGTGCTTTAGACATTTCGGCCAGTTTGGCATCTGATTCAGAAATATCTCCAACTTCCGACTTGAGAATTCTTAAACCCACTTTGTCTTGAGGAAGATTTTTAAGCATTCCTTCAATAGCTTCCAAAGATCCAAAAACATCTCCTTTTAGAATTATATTTACAATTTTTTTATTTGGGTCTGTGTCTAAAATTGTTCCGCCAAGCTCTCTTTTGGGTTTTTCCATCTTAATTTGCAAAAGAGCTTCTTCAACGTCTTTGTAGCTTTTAAATTTTTCTCCAACCGCCGGCACCTGTTCAAACCCTAGAATAATTACAGGTTGCGAAGGATAAGCTTCTTTTATGGGTAAGCCTTTGAAATCTTCAAGGTGTCTTACTTTGGCTAGGGCCAAATCAGTTGCAATTATGTCTTTGCTTTTTAAAATTCCTTTTTGAATAATAGCAGTAGCCACCGGACCCTTTGAAGCATCCATAAAAGATTCTATTATCAAACCTTCTGGCGCAGATTGTATATCTGGTTTTAATTCCTGCATCTCGGCCACCAGTAATATAACATCAAGAAGTTCTCCAATACCGGTTTTATCTTTTGCCGAAACCTCAACCGATGGTATGGTTCCACCGTATGATTCAACCAAAACATCAATTTTAGACAGTTCGCCTTTAATTTTTTCTGGGTTGGCGGTGGGGAGATCAATTTTGTTAAGCACCACAATCATCGGTATCTCGGCTCGTTTTATTGTTTGTATTGCTTCTTTTGTTTGGGGCTGAACCGATTGAGCAGCATCAACTACGAGCAAAGCTATATCAGCCACTTGGGCACCTCTGGCACGCATAGCAGAAAAAGCTTCGTGACCCGGAGTGTCAATAAAGGTAATTTTGTGCCCTTTTTCTTCAATTTCATAAGCTCCTATGTGTTGGGTAATCCCGCCCGATTCTTTTGAGGTTATTTTGAAATCCCTTATAGCTTCTAAAAGAGATGACTTTCCATGATCTACATGCCCCAAAACTACCACCACCGGTGGCCTAACATCTAATTTGGGAATTGCATTAACTTTAGCCATGAGATTTTATTGCGCGATTAATAGCCTCTTGTTCTTCGTTAGAAAGTGAATAGTCTGATTTGCCTTGTCTTATTGTTTTTGTATAAACTCTGCTTCCTTCTTTAATAAATAAACTTGAAATTATGAATCCGTTATTTTTGTTATCCAGTAATGCCACAACAAAACTTTGATTTCCCCCCATGTCATTGAAAGGATTGAATCTGACTATCCCAGTTTTTCTTATTGTAATTTCACTTATCTTTTCTAATTCCTCTATTCTCAAAAAAGCTTCTTTTATTTGTTTTGATATCTCTTCGTTCTTTGATTTTTGAGATAAAAGAATCTCTTTGAAATCTTTTATTTTTCCTTTTTCCAAAAGATTATCTATATTTTTATTTGTTTTTATTGTGTGCAGAAATAAAAACAAATTCACAACCAGTAAAATGGTTCCCACCAATATTAAAATAATAGTCTGTATATCCATGGCGGAGGAGGTGAGACTCGAACTCACAAGACCCCTTAACAGGGTCAGAGTTTAGCAAACTCTTGCAATAACCATTATGCGACTCCTCCAAAGTATCTCTAATTTTACCAATAAAATTAGAGAAAGTCAATTTGCCAATAGTCAAATTTTATGCTAAAAATAATAGTGGAGGAATCCTATAGTGGCTATTAGAACGGTCTTGAAAACCGTGACCCTTCACGGGGTTCGTGGGTTCGAGTCCCACTTCCTCCGCACTTCACTACGTTCGGTGCAGACAGCCCCCATAGTTCAATGGATAGAATGCAAGATTGCGGATCTTGTGATAGAGGTTCGAATCCTCTTGGGGGCACTATGAAAAAAATATTTCTAATTTTATTTTTAATTATATTGGTTGCCGGAGGTGTGTTTTTTGTAGAGCAATACAAAAGAAAAATAATACCCCAAGAAAACCAGCAACCGACTGTTTTGGAAATTAGCGATATTAAAAACGCTTACAAAGAGGATCCATTGAATATTACTATAGAGTATCCGCAGGTTGCAGGATTAGACGATTTTAACAGTAAAGTAAAATCTATTGTTGATTCTAAGTTGAATGAATTCAAAAGCAATGCTTTGGCAAACGACCAAGCCATAAAACAGGTTGATCCTGAAAGCTATGCAAAATATCCCAGGGAATACGAGTTTCAAATGTCTTATACTTTGAGCCAAACAGATACAAATATATTGAGTGTTGTGTTAAATGAACATAGTTTTGAAGGGGGTGCTCATGGTGCAACGCTTTATACATCGATAAATTATGATGTCAATAAAAAACTAGAAATAAAGTTATCTGACTTGTTTAAAGATGACCAAGATTACTTAAAAAATATATCCGAATTTTGTATTAAAGATTTAACCAACCAAATGACTATATTGGGGTCAATAGACATGACAAATGATAATTGGATACAAGAAGGTGCCGGGCCTAAAGAAGAGAACTACGATATATTTTTAGTAAACAAAGATAATATAGTTTTTTATTTTCCTCAGTATCAAGTTGCCGCTTACGCCGCCGGCGACTTTAAAGTAATTTACCCAAGATAAAAATGATTACTTTGGCAACAAATGTGGAAGAATTGCCAAGGGTGGGGCAGGCATACGCTAAAAGATTAAAAAAGTTTGGCATAAAAACTGTGCAGGACTTGCTTTTTTATTTTCCTGCCAGATATGATGATTTTTCAGAAATAATTACCATAAAACAAGCCAGAGCAAGGTTGGGTGAGGTGGTTTGCGTACAAGGAGAAATTGTTGCTATAGAAACAACTAAAAGCTGGCACAGGGCAGTGGCAGTCACAAAGGCAACAATTCAAGATAAAACTGCCCAAATTGATGTTTGGTGGTTCAATCAACCGTATTTGGAGAAATCTCTTAAAGAAAATGATTTTGTGTGCTTGGCCGGAAAAGTGGCTATAAACCAAGACGGATTATACTTGGTAAGCCCGGTTCACGAAAGAATCAACGAAATAGGCGAGAACGAAAACCTTACTCACACGGGTAGAATTGTGCCGGTTTATTCTGAAACACGTGGGGTTACTTCGCGGTGGTTAAGATATATAATTAAGCCTTTGCTTTATAGATTTTGCGAACAGATTCCAGAAAGTTTGCCACAAGAAATAATAAAAAAATATAAATTTTTACCAATACAAGAGGCTGTTTGGCAATTGCATTTCCCTGATTCACTCGAGCACGCTGATGCGGCGAAATCTAGGTTCTCTTTTGAAGAGTTATTTTTGATACAACTTAACGTTTTGAAAGAAAAAATAAAATTAATGCAGAAAACTTCTCCAGCCTGCCCCATGAATGCAGATTTGATGAAAAAGTTTACGGAATCTTTGCCATTCCAATTAACTGATTCGCAAAGAAAATGCGCCTTTGCGATTCTTAAAGATTTAGAAAAAACAGTGCCAATGTCCAGGTTGTTGGAGGGAGATGTTGGGTCGGGTAAAACCGTTGTCGCCACTATGGCAATTTTAAGTGTTGTCAAAAATGGCCATCAAGCCGCATTAATGGCGCCAACAGAAATTTTGGCAAAACAACATTTCAAAACAATTACAGAATTGTTAAAAATGTTTGATGTAAAGATTGGTATGCTTACGGGTAAAGATGCAAGAATTTTTAGAGGCGAAGAAATATTAGAAGTATCTCGTAAAAGTTTACTTGGTGATTTAGAAAATGGGCAATTAAATATTATTATTGGCACGCATTCTTTGATACAAAAAGGAGTTGAGTTCAAAGATTTAGCTTTGGTTATTGTTGACGAGCAGCACAGATTTGGAGTTGCCCAAAGAGATCATCTTATAAAAAACAAAAACTTAGTTCCGCATTTGTTATCTATGACTGCAACTCCTATTCCGCGCACCTTGGCACTTACAGTTTATGGGGATTTAGATTTGTCTTTGATAGACGAAATGCCAAAAAATAGAAAAAAAATAAAAACAATAATTGTAGAACAAGTGCAGAGGAAACAAGCCTATGATTTTATAAAAAAAGAAGTTGCTTCCGGCAAAGGAGTTTTTGTAATTTTCCCTAAGATAGAGTCGCAAGCCAGCAAGCTAAAAGAGTTAATATCAAAAAAGGGAGAGATGTCTGGTTCATTTGTTCCACAAAACTACTTAAGTTTAAGTCAGTTGGCGATGAACGAGGTTAAAGCTCTAAAAGATGAATATGAAAGATTATCAAAAGAAGTTTTCCCCGATTTGCGCATTACTATGTTGCATGGAAAAATGAAAGCCCCGGAGAAAGAAAGAATAATGTTAGACTTTAAGAAAGGAGAAATAGATATTTTGCTTTCAACTTCAGTAGTTGAGGTTGGGGTTGATGTTCCCAGAGCTACGATTATGATGATAGAGGGCACCGAACGATTTGGCTTGTCACAACTCCACCAGTTTAGAGGCAGGGTGGGTAGAAGCGATATGCAATCTTATTGTTTTTTATTTACTACCGATCCATCTATGCTGAACAGAAGGCGATTAAAAGCTTTGGTTGAGTGCGACAACGGTTTTAAGTTGGCAGAAAAAGATTTAGAAATTAGGGGCCCGGGAAGCTTGTATGGAACTCAGCAATGGGGGATTCCAGATATTGCTATGGAAGGTCTTTCAAATATATTTTTAGTTGAAAAAACCCGAGCAGCCGCCAAAGAACTTTTAGAAAAAGATCCTCAATTAAAAAATTACCCGGAGTTATCCTTGCGTTTGAAAAACTTTTCTAAGCGTATCCACTTTGAATAGTTATTTGCGAATTTTTTCTGTTACCCAGAAGCCCATGTATTTACCGAGCATTAAGCGAATTTGGGCGTCTAAAGCCGGAAGTGAACCAAAAAGAATCAAAGTTATAGGCAATAAAAGCCACTGCAAAAAAACAGTGGTTTTTTTGTAGCATTTTACGTACCATTTCATTGTTGGCGGAAAACCGGGTAAAAGCAATGTGCTCAAGATTGCAGATATAATCATGCCAATCATTGAGAAGGTCATAATACGAGAAGTTAAAATTGGCAGATTGAATGATAACACCGTGAGGTTAAATTTTTGTCCTCCTAAAATAATAGGAAGCCAGCCCAAAATAAATAAAAGTAGTGCTGCTACCGCCCATGACCAAAATCCATCTAATATGGTGAAAAAATGCGAAACTTTTTTTACCAAAGATATTTTTTTATTATTTATAAACCCAAACAAAACATATGGTATTTCATTACATCCCCATGCCCAACGTTTTTGTTGGCGATATTGATTTGCAATAGTTTTTGTAAAAGTTTTTGCCATAACCGCGTCCATAGATACCAGGTAATAAATTGGAATAACGCGGTAATCTCCATCGTAATATAAGTATGCCTTCCAGAATATTCTTGAGTCATCTGAAACAACATTGTTTGGATATTCTACATTGAAAAAAACTTCTGCCGGGGTTGAGTGGGAAGAATATGTGGTAAGTTTTTCTGAGTTTTCTTGTTGTATCATTTGCCAAAAAGTGTTTGATGTTGAAACAATTCTGGAAAATATTGAAGCTGTCCACACATTATTGTTGTAAACTGGAACCGGCTGGTAGCTGGCATGCGTGGGGTTTTCTGAAGTGAGATAGTGCCATGTTAAGCAAGAAAAATATTGCGGAAATACTTTAGTATCAACATCAAAAGTCGAAACCAATATATTTTGATATGGTATTTTGAGTTTATCGATGATTTTTTCTTTTACTTGTTTGCCGGCATAAGCTGTGTTTGATCCCTTGCCAGAAATTTCTCCCAAAACGCCTTCGGGATGTATGGTAATTATAAAATCAAAAAAAACACTTTTGTATTTTTGGGCTATGCTTTTAGCTTGTTCTTCAAATTCTTTTCCGGCTTTTTGCTCTATTGCCAGTACGACTATTATTTTTTCTTTGGGGTAATCAGAGCTGGCTAAAGCATCTAAACCTTCTTCAATAATTTGTCTATCTTCTTTGAATGTCGGTAAAATTACAATATGAAAAATGTCTTTCCAACTAATTCGATGGTTTTCTATTTTTTTGAGTTCTTTTAGCCAATTTTTTTTCATACTTATTTTTACCCTCAAATAACCCATAAGTTGATGTAAGGTAAAATAAAGTATTCTAAAAAAATAGTAAAAACAAAAACAAATTACAAAAATTGCAATCCAAGAAGGAACAATCCAGGAAAGCAAAATAACCCCCAATAGCGTGGCTAAACTAAAAAACCCCGGAAGTATTTCAAAAAATCTATATATAGCCCTGTCTCTTGGATTTGTTATATCCGAAGCTTTTGAGATGTTTAAGTATTCCTGTTTTTCCATGGTGCTCCCAGCCGGATTTGCCAGCCCTAGGCTGGTCCGCCTTGGGCGGAAACCGCCAATGAGTAAATAATATTCTTTTTTATGAAATCTCGGCCCTGACCAGTCTTTAGAAAAATTTCTCTGACCCGTGCATCCTTCTCTGCCCTGTATGATTCATAATAAATCAAGACCATCGGCCTGCGACTTTTTGTTGATGTTACTTCCCCTTTTGAATGCTCGTCGATTCTTTTATTCAGATCTGCGCTATAACCAACATATAATTTTCCATCTTTCAAGCTTTGCAAAATATAAACATAAAACATGTTACTTTAATCTTTCTCTGGCTTTATCAATCTGCCACGCCTCACTTGGAGTAATATCTTCTCTCCCGTAAATCCTTTTCGTCATCGCATCTCTCATAAGTTGCAACTTGTAAAGTGGTTCTATCGCTTGACCCAGTCTGTTTTTTACCTCATCAACTTTTTCCGGATCATCAAAATCCGGGAAACTCTCTATATTAGTCGTTTGCGTGGATTGTTCTCTCATTTGAAGTCCTCCAAGAGTTATCATACTGTCGAGCCAACTAGCCAATTCTCTTGGGTCATTGCGTAAAAATTTTTCTGCTTCAAGAATATCTTTCGGACCACGCGCAGAAGTAATGCCAGCTTCTTCTAATTTTTTTTCCTGCTGTATTGGTACGGCTCCACTCAATTCTGGTTTTACTTTTGGAAAAAGTTTTCTACAACTATCCATAAAAAGTTTTTTTGCTGCTATGTAATATTTTTCAGAAAGTGCATTCGGTTCCCCAATAAAACCTTCGTGCTCAAATCTATAATTTTCACGGAATAAATTAGTGGCACCCATTACTCCAACCACTTCAGCCAAAGCAAACGAAACATCTTTCGGTTGCATTTTTTCAAGTCGCCTTTTATCTGAAACTTTTACTAAAACCGCCTCTTGCTCGTTCAAAAAAGCCTCACGCTGCACATCCTCCTCGCTTTTAGGTTTTCCGGGTTCACCTATCTCACTCTTCCTGTCACCAAAAAATTTGTACACAGAAGAAGCATAGGCCGCATCTACCATCGATTCTTTTACTTCTAGCTGTTCCGGTAATTTTGATTGTGGTGTTTCAGGTCCGCGCGGACCTGATTCTGGGTTTGTCATAATTTTAGATTTTAAATTATCGGATTATTGTGCTCCCAGCCGGATTTGAACCGGCGTTACTTCCTTGAAAAGGAAATGTCCTAGACCAGGCTAGACGATGGGAGCCAATAAAATATAATTGAATTTTAACCCTAAAATTGAAAAAAAGCAAGACTGGAGGTATAATCTAAGATTATGAAAATATTAGCCATAGAGACATCTTGCGACGATACCGGGATAGCCATTTTAGAGGTGCAAAATGGGGTTTTTTCCGCCCAAGGCGGACCAGCCTCGGGCTGGAGCGTGCTTACAAACGTAATTGCTTCGCAAATAGATGTGCATCAAAAATATGGAGGAGTTTATCCGGCTTTGGCAAAAAGAGAGCATAACAAAAACTTGCCGATTGTTTTAGATAAAGCGTTAAAAGAAGCCAAAATATCAAACCCTTCAAAAGAGATAAATTTTATTGCTGTAACTTATGGTCCGGGATTGGAGCCGTGTTTGTGGGAAGGGGTTAACTTTGCTAAGAAAATTTCAGGAGAGTGGAATGTTCCTGTAATTCCAGTAAACCATATAGAGGCGCACATTTTAGTAAACTTATTGGAAAACCCAGAAATAAAATTCCCGGCTATTTCTTTGGTGGTTTCGGGTGGGCACACGCAGATTATTTTAGTAAAAAAAATTGGACAATATGAGATTTTGGGCGAGACCAGAGATGATGCGGCGGGGGAGTGTTTTGACAAGTGCGCAAAAATTTTGGGCCTTGGGTATCCTGGAGGACCCATAATTTCTAAATTGGCAACAGAAAACAAAGACCCATCTTTTATCAAATTGCCCAGGCCAATGATGTATACAAAAGATTATGATTTTAGTTTTTCTGGGTTAAAAACGGCAGTGTTATATGCAGATAGAAAAATTGCAAATAAAAACGCACAATATAAAAGCCAAATGTCTGCCGAAGTTCAACAGGCAATAATTGATGTGCTTATTAAAAAAACAATAAAAGCCGTAAAAGATTTTAAAGCAAAAACTTTAATTTTGGGTGGAGGAGTTACGGCAAACCAAGAACTTCGTAAGCAATTTTCGCAAAAATTTGGAAATGTTATTGTTCCAAAACCAAGCTTGTCCACTGACAACGCCTTAATGGTGGCAGTCACCGGATATTTTCATAAAAATAAAAAACTTAGTAAGTTCGAATTGGAAAAATTCAAAGCCAACGGGAATCTCCGAATTTCTAAATAAAAAAGCGGCTGAATGCTATTCAGACCGCAAGTCGAGTACTGCTCAAACCATGTCTTCAGGACCACGCATGCGTGGTTTTTGTATTTTGCGAAAATTGATTCCCACCACAAGAGCGAGAGCACAAAGTACAACCAAGCAAATCAGCCCAACCAATGCTTGCTTCATTGTGTAACTCCTTCTTTAGATTACGTTGATGGCTTTGCAGTGAGGGCAGACAAAGTATGAGGGTTTTCCGGGTATTGAGACAACTCCGCTATCTGAGCATTTTCTTTTGCAGTATCTGCAGACAAGGCCGGAGTTTGATCGGAGCCGGTAGATCACTGCGATTGATATGAATAAAAGAATCAACGCGGACATGATGAGTATCACCGGAACATAGAGTTGAGGTAAGTCTAGCATTACGCCAATCAAACCAATAATGCAAAGAATACCCATTAATATCGAAAACCGTCTCGACCTGTTTGTGGCCATGTGGTTTCTCCCTGTGGCGTTTTTTGCAAAGAACTAAATTTAGCTTATCATTGTTTGGTGTAATGTCAAGCATTTACTCTGTAAGGGTATTTTGGTAGAATAAATCCATAAAAGACATGGAATTACCAAATTCCTACAACTTTAAAGAGGCAGAAGATAGAATTTACAAGCTTTGGGAGAAAAGCGGTTTTTTTGACCCTGATAAACTACCGGGGGCGCGGAAAAAGCCATTTACAATAATTATGCCTCCACCAAATGCAAACGGCAGTTTGCACCTGGGGCATGCTGTTTTCGTAACTTTGCAGGACATAATGATAAGGTACAAAAGAATGCAAGGTTTCAAAACTTTGTGGTTGCCCGGAGCAGATCATGCCGGGTTTGAAACACAGGTTGTTTATGATAAAAAACTAGAAAAAGACGGCAGAAACAGATTTGAAATACCCAAAGAACAGCTTTACAAAGAAATTTACGACTTTACTTTGCAAAATAAGCAGATAATGGAAAACCAAGTAAAAAAGCTTGGAGCTTCTTGTGACTGGTCCAGAGAAAAGTTTACTTTAGATGAAAATATAATAAAAATAGTTTATCAAACTTTTGAACAGCTCAAAAAAGACGGATTGGTTTACAAGGGTAAAAGAATTGTAAATTGGTGTACCAAACACCAAACTTCGCTTTCCGATGTTGAAATAAAATACGAAGAAAGAAACGATCCTTTGTATTTTATAAAATATGGACCGTTAGAGTTGGCAACTGTCAGATTAGAAACAAAGTTTGGAGACACAGCTGTGGCAGTAAATCCAAAAGATAAAAGATATCAACAATATATTGGCAAAGAAATTGAAATTGATACTCTTTTAGGAAAAAGGACTATAAAGGTTATTGCTGATGAGGCAGTTGATATGGAGTTTGGAACGGGCGTGGTAAAAGTTACGCCGGCACACGACCCGGTTGATTTTGAAATGTGGCAGAGACACGAGAAAGAAATTCCTGCTCCTATTGAAGTTATAAACAAATATGGAAAACTCACAGAAGTCGCCGGTCCTTACGCAGGCATGAAAGTAAAAGAGGCGCGAGATAAAATTGCAGAAGATATGGCGCAAAAGGGGCTTTTGGATCCGGCCAGAACCCAGCACGATTATAAGCATAATGTTGCTTTGTGTTATAAATGTGGAAACTTAATTGAACCAAGAATTTTAGATAACCAATGGTTTATTAAAATGACGGGTAAGCCGTCTTTGCGAGATTTGGCAGTTAAGGCGGTAAAAAGTAAAAAGATTGTTTTTATTCCAAAAAGAATGGAAAAAATCTTTTTGCACTGGATGAAAAATCTGCGCGATTGGAATATTTCAAGACAAATCACATGGGGCATACCAATTCCGGGCGATGAATCAGGCCAAGTTTTTGATACATGGTTTTCTTCGGGGCAATGGCCCTTCGCTACGCTCAGGGCAAGCCAAGGAGAAAAAGATTTTAAAGAATTTTATCCTACAGATGTGATGGAAACAGGATGGGATATTTTATTCTTTTGGGTTGCAAGAATGATTATGCTTGGAACTTATGCAACAGGAAAGGTTCCATTTAAGAATGTTTATTTACACGGATTGGTGAGAGATAAAGAAAAGCAGAAAATGTCAAAATCAAAAGGAAATGTGATTGATCCTTTGGGGGTAGTTGATTTATATGGAGCAGACGCTTTGAGAATGGCTTTGATTGTAGGAAATACTCCGGGATCAGATCCAATAATTTACGAAGAGAAAATAAAAGGATACAGAAACTTTGCCACAAAGATATGGAATGCTTCAAGGTTTGTGTTAATGAACTTAGAAGGTTATGATCCTAATGCTAAAGTTAAATTTAGCGCTAAAGACAAAAAAACACTAAAGAGCTTAGAAAAACTTTCCTTGGAAGTTACAAAAGAAATGGAGAAGTTTAGATTTTATACAGCTTCTGAAAAAGTGTACCATTATTTTTGGCACATATTTTGCGATAAAATAATTGAGGAGCAAAAACCAAGGCTTTATGGGCAAGACGTTAAAGACAAGCAAGCCAGCCAACAGCTTTTGGTTTGTATGCTGTTTGACTTACTCAAGCTTTTGCATCCATTTATGCCGTTTGTTACAGAGCAAATTTACCAATACTTGCCCCAAAAGAGCAAAAAAGAGTGTATAATGATAGAAGAGTGGGTCAATTAAAAAACAATGGGAGAATATAATATACTCATATATATATTTTTCGGAATAATGCCAAGTTTAATATGGCTTTTTTATTACCTGGCAAAAGATCTGCACCCCGAGCCCAAAAGAATGATAATCAAAATATTTTTGTGGGGATCTCTGATAACCATTCCTGTTTTCTTTGTGCAGGTGGGGCTTACAAATTTATTAAACAGCGCCGGCTTGGATCCAAAGCTTAGCAATATAATATACTGGTTTTTGGTAATTGCGCTTTCAGAAGAAATATTCAAATATCTTGTTGTGAGGCTAAAGGTTGTGGGCAACCACCATTTAGACGAACCTTTGGATGTTATGCTGTATATGGTTGTGGCAGCTCTCGGATTTGCTGCATTAGAAAATATCTTTTATCTTTTTGCCCCTGCCACTCAGCTCAACCTAGAGCAACTGCTAGACAGGGTTATGATGATAAGTTTTGTGCGTTTTATTGGAGCCACGCTTTTGCACGCATTGTGTTCTGCAATAATAGGATATTCTATGGCAATGTCTTTTTGCCACGAAAAAAGAAGATGGTTTTATGTAAACATAGGCATGATAGTGGCTGTGTTCTTGCATGGTCTTTATAATTTTTCTATAATGACATTAGAGAGCAATCAAGCCAAGGTGACCATTGCGGCATCTGTAATTGTTGTTATGACTATAATTGTGTTTATTGGTTTTGAACAATTAAAAAAGAAAAAGGGCATATGCCAAATAGATAAAAATCTTATTAAAAAATAATATACAAAATTATGCCTAAAAAAACAAAACTAACAGACGAACCAAAAAACGTTCCAGAGCCAATTGTGCCAGAACCCGTAAAGCAAACCACCCAAGATTCCAGCCAAATATTTAGCCAAGACGGAGAGCTTGTTGTTGATGTTTATGAAACAGGGGCCGATTTTGTGGTAATGGCAGCTATTGCCGGAGTGCAAATAAAAGACTTGGATATTTCTTTGGAAAAAGACATGATGGTCATAAAAGGCAACAGATGCGATCCGCACATGGTGGGGGACAAAAGGTATTTTTACCAAGAATGTTATTGGGGGCCATTTTCCAGAAAAGTTGTTTTGCCAGAAAATATAGATATAGATAAGGCCGATGCGCAGATAGACAAAGGTATTTTGACCATAAAAATTCCCAAAAATGATGGCAAAGAAAAAGTGGATGTAAAAGTTTCTTAAGAATAAAAAAAGAACCGCCCAAAGGCGGTTTTTTTGTGCGGGTAGAAGGATTTGCACCCTCACAGGATTTCTCCCACCAGCTCCTAAGGCTGGCGCGTCTGCTGTTTCGCCATACCCGCAATTATTTCTAATTATAGGCTGATAGAGTAGAAAAGTCAAAATACTTGACAAGATTGTTTATTTATGCTAATATTAATGTATAGGCTCATTTACAAATACAACTGTTGATTCTCACACTTAGTGGGAGCAGTTTGTTGTTTGCGAGTGAGTTTGCAAGGAGAAGTTCCATTATGACCACAAGAGAGAAGTGGATGACAGCGGTAGTGGCTGTGCTGGCAGTGTTGATGTTGGTATTTGCTGGTGTGGGGATCATTCTCCACAACCGGTGGAACAACGCACTGCGTGATCGCGTCGAGATCCAGGCCAAGTACGAGAAGCTGGATACCCGGATGAAGGCGTGGTTGGTGGAGAAGACCAACCAGACGCAGACTGTCCGAGTGGTTCAGCCCGAGGCGCCGGCTGTGGCAGATACCAACGCGGTGTCGGCCGAGAGCTTGCGAAAGCAGGCCCTGGGTCTGCAAGACCAGATGGCAGTGGTGAAGATCGCCGTGGAGCAGGTGAATGCGGCTGCCGAGGAGGCCAGGCGAAAACTGGCAGCAACGGTAGTTCAGCCACCGGCCCCGGCGCCAGTGCAAGCTCAAGTGGTTTCGGCCCCGGTTTCGGTGCCAGCGCCCGTTGCGCCGGCGCCGTGCCAAGTGGCTTCGCCGGATCTGAATCCGGCGATCATGAAAGCTCTGGACAACCCTTCGGTTGGTCAGGATGCAACCTTGGAGTTGTGCCTTGGCCGGCCAGCGGTCATTCGCGAGCTTCGTCGGGGCAGTCAACAGCCAGCGATGGTTGTAGGCCAGCCCGCAACACTTGCACCCGTTTCGTCTTCGTCGCGTTACGACAACGATAAGCGTTTCTTGCAAGAATCGATTGCCAAGTTGGCGCGCGAGGTTCGCAAGAAGCAGGACGATCTGCAATACGCAGAATGGTACGCCGGACAGAATACTAGTGATCCGGGTGTCAACATGGAGCGCAGACGGCAACTCGACGAGGCAGCTGAAGAGCTGGGAGAAATGGAGAACAGGCTTTGTCGCCTTAGGCAGCGAGCAGCCCAGTAGAATGGGCATGTTGCGCGGCAAGCGTTTGGTGTGTCACGAGACCACCAAACGCTTTTTTAATAAAAAAAAGCGTATTGGACGCTTTTTTTTTGGATGTCTGTATTTCGATTTTATGTGCCGCTCGTTATTAGTTTGCAGAATATATCTTGTAGAATGTTGGCTCCTTGAGCAAGAGCAATTAATGCAGTGCCGATGGCAGCTGCGATTAAAGCTGTCTTTGCTTTACCAATTTTTTCAGGTGATCCACCAGCTAACAGATACAATATGCCTGCGATAATAAAACCTATAACAGCTAATCCACCTCCTAGCACACTAGCTGCATTGGTAATGTTTTGCATTATTCTATTTAATACTGACGACGGGCCACCCGTTGTTGTTCCGCACGTCAAAGCATTTGCACTAAACGGTAGAGCGATAAAAGATAGTAGCACTAGTAATATTATTTTTTGTTTCATAATGTTTATTTTTTATATTTAATAACCTCAACTATTCCCGATTCCAAATGCGTTGCTGATTAGCGCTATTGCTGATCCCGCTACAATAACCAATATTGTTCCGGCTACCGCTGAAAACAAAGCATGTTTGGCAGAGCTCACTTTGCTTGGGTCACCCTGCGCTGTTAGAAACATAATACCCGTCATAATCCAGAGTATAACCACCACCCCCGAGGCAATAAATAGGGCAGTTTGTTCGGCTGCATAGATCATGCTCTGTATTGTAACCCCTCCTTGTTGAGCAAAAGCCGATATTGGCAGAGCAGATGCCAAAAGAAGCGCCAATAATAATTTTTTGTTCATATTTTTTATTTACTAAAAGAATCCGAAACCTCCACCTTGTATCACCCCTGCTACCAATGCAATTATTGAGAATGCAATTATTCCAACTACAACTCCTACAAAACCCCAAATAACAGCTTGCCTTGCATGCTGAATTTTTTCGGGTTGACCTTGAGATGTGAGAAAGAGGATACCTGCCATTACAAAACTTATGACCGCCACTGCTCCAAAAATAAACCCTACTAAAAGTTCAATTGAACCAATGATGTCTCTTATATCTCCGACTTGTGGTGCTCCGGGTGCATAATACTCTAATTGAGCCAAAGCTAGGCAGGGCACAACCAAGGCTCCTAATAAGCCTAGTAATAATATTTTTTTAGACATTTGCGCTATTTTCCAGCCCCCACTAAGTGGGGGCTGGAAAGATAAATTAAGAAATTACGCTTCCTACTATTGCGACGATTGAGAATGCGATTATTCCTACTATAACTCCTACTACTCCCCAGATAAATGCTTGTCTGGCTGTTTGAACTTTTTCTGGTTGACCTCCGGCTGTCAAAAGCAATATACCGGCTACAACGAACGCGATAACAGCAACAGCTCCAAATATTAAACCCATCAGGTTTTCAATTTTGTGTATTAACTCTGGCATACTGCCCACGCTTCCATATCCTCCGGGAGCAATTCCTTCCATTTGTGCTCCGGCCAAAGCTGGCAATAATGTTGCGCTCAATATAACTAATGATGATTTTATACTTTTCATTTTTTGATAAATCTTTTTAAAAGTTATTTCGACCTTTAAAATTATTAATTTTCTACTCCAATAATATTTCCTATTATTTCAACTATTGCTTGTGCTGCAATTCCTATCGCTATTCCGGCTATGGCGTAAATCAATGCTGTTTTTGCCTTGTTTATTCTTTCTGGGCTTCCGGCAGATGTAAGGTATAATATCCCGGCTACAATAATCATTATCACACCCAAATAAGAAATTAGGGTGCCAACCTCTTTAGCAATTCGTCTAAGAAGACCGGTAACTGTTTGGCCATTAAGAGGGTCAGGTATTGTTACTGCAAAAGCAAAACCAACTAGACAAAACAAGCCAATTAATACTACCAAACTAATTATATTTTTTCTCATTAATATATTGTATAACAACTTAATCTTTAACGCAAACTCCTGAAGCCACTTTGTCATCTTCTTCTAACCTCATTATTCTTACTCCTTGAGTTGCCCTGCCAAGTTGGGATATAGATTTTACATCGGTTCTTATAACCTGGCCCTTTCTGGAAATTACAATTAAGTCTTCTTCTGTGATAGGATCTACAACTATGGCCGAAACAACTATTTTACCGGTTTTGGCGGTTATTTCAGCTGTTTTAATTCCTGATCCGCCTCTACCTTGAGTTTTGTATTGAGAAATATCCGTCCTTTTTCCATAGCCGTTTTCCATAACAACCAAGAAATATTTTTTCTGTTGGTCAATTTTAACAACATCCATTCCGATTATTTCATCATCTTTTTTAAGGCTTATTCCTTTTACTCCGGCTGCTGATCTACCCATAGGCCTTATGTCTTTTTCTTTGAACCTAATTGATATGCCGTTTTTGGTGGCAAGTATTATGTCATCTTCTCCGGTTGTTTTTACAACTTTTTTGAGAGAGTCTCCGGATTCAAGTTTGATGGCAATTATTCCTGACTTTCTTACATTTTCAAACTCTTCTAACGAAGTCTTTTTTATGCGACCCTTTTTAGTGATCATTACAAGGTACCCGCCCAAACTCGCCCTTGGCGAGATTGAGGCGGGCCCGTCAAAATGCTTTTGGCTTTTGTCGGGTTTTGAGGGCATGGGTATCAAAGACAAAACTTTTTCTTCATTTGAAAGTTCTAAAAAGTTTAAAAGTCCTCTGCCCCTGGCAACTCTTGTGCCTTCCGGTATTTCATAAACTTGCGTTTGGAAAACCTTACCCGTATCTGTAAAAAACATTAAATTATCATGAGTAGAAGCAGTCAGGAAATGCTCAACAATATCATCTTGCATTGTTTTCATGCCCATTAATCCTTTTCCGCCACGCTTTTGGATTTTATAGGTTGCAGGGTTGATTCTCTTAATATATCCGCCGGTTGTTAAAGTAATTATTGTTTCTTCCAAAGGAACTAAATCTACTTCTGTGATTTCGTTTAGTTTACCTTTTATTACTTTGGTTTTTCTGTCGTCGCCAAACTTTTCTTTGAGTTCTGCAAATTCCTTTTTAATTATTGCTTTTAGTTTTTCAGGATTTTTTAGTATAGCTGTTAATTCTTTGATTTTTTCTAAAATCTCGTTCATTTCATCTTCTATTTTCTTTCTTTCAAGTCCTGCCAGTGTTTGCAGTTTCATTTCCAAAATTGCAATAGCTTGTTTTTCGGTAAGCTTGAATTTCTTTATTAAGTTTTCTTTGGCATCATCTTTGTCGGCTGATTTTTTGATTGTTTGGATTATAACATCAATATTTTTGAGAGCAATCATTAATCCCTCTAAAATATGAGCTCTTTCTTTTGCCTTTTCTAGATCAAACTTTGTTTTGCGGGTAATAACTTCTTGTCTGTGTTTTATAAAATAAGATAAAACATCAGCCAACGACAAAATTTCAGGTTGTATGCCATCAACCAAAGCCAGTAAGTTTAGGTGGAAAGTTTTTTGCAGGTTTGTAAACTTATAAAGCCTGTTTAAAATTCTTTGTGGTTGAAAACCTCTTTTTACATCAATTACAACCCGCATTCCTTCTCTGTCTGATAAATCTCGAATATCTTTTATGCCTTCAATTTTCTTTTCAGATACAAGGTTTGCCATTTCTTCAACCAGTGTAGATTTCAAAACCGGATAAGGGATTTCGGTTATTACTATTTGTTCTGAATCATCTTTTTTCTCTACGACCTCTGCTTTGCCACGAATCAAAATAGATCCCTTGCCCTGCGAGTAAGCTGAAATTATTTCTTTTTGGTCGTAAATTATTCCGCCGGTCGGAAAATCTGGTCCTTGAATAAATTGAAATAAATCTTCTGTTTCCGCTTTTGGGTGATCAAGCATATAAACCAAAGCATCAACAACTTCAGATAAGTTGTGCGGAGGTATGTTGGTTGCCATTCCAACTGCAATACCCAATGTTCCATTTAACAGTAGTTGTGGTAAGGGGGAGGGCAGTACAATTGGTTCTTGCCTTGTTCCGTCATAGTTATCGGTAAAGTTAACGGTGTCTTTGTCTATATCTCTGAGCATTTCTTCTCCAAAAGCAGAAAGTTTACATTCTGTATAACGCATGGCAGCGGCAGAATCGCCATCTATTGAGCCCATGTTTCCTTGCCCCAACACCAGAGGATAGCGCATTGAAAAATCTTGCGCCATTCTTACCAAAGAGTCATAGACCGCCACATCTCCGTGAGGGTGGTATCTTCCCAAAACAGAACCAACCGCAGTGGCTGATTTTCTAAACTTGGCTCCGGACCTTAATCCGTCTTCCAACATAGCATACAAAATTCTTCTATGGACAGGCTTTAAGCCATCTCTAACATCCGGGAGCGCGCGAGCCACAATAACCGACATTGCATAATCAATGTATGATTCTTTAAGTTCGGTTACTATTTCTCTTGCATTAATATTTCCAGCTTTTGGAAGTTTTGATTCTTCTGCCATATTTAAAATATTGAAAGGTTAGAAAATCTGTTTATAGTTGTATTAAACCAGAATATTGCCATTATAATCGCCAAAACAGCCACAACAAGCCATAATAAGATTTTTTTTCTGCTTTCTGGCAAAGCGCGTAATTTATCTAAAATTTTCCTAACTTTGTCTCTAAAGTTCATATTATGGTTTCAAAATTACAATTTCTAAAGATTCTTCTTTGGGCAAAGCAGATTGCTTTATTACAAATTTATCAATTGGTTCAATAGCAGATTTACCCATTGTTTTTAAGAATTTAGAAACATCATCTAATTCAATTTTAATACCCGGCAGTTTGTAGTGCATGGGGATAACAACTTTGGGTTCAATTTGCGAAATTATTCTTTGCGCCTGAACAGAGTCTATGGTGCAGTCTCCTCCGCCAACCGGAATCATTAGAACATCTATGCCATCTATTTTTTCTAATTGTTCATCTGTAAGCTGTTTTTGGCCAAAATCTCCCATGTGGCAAAACTTTACATCTTCGGCCTCAATAACATAAATTGTGCTTTGACCCCTCTCTTTGCCTTCTTGGTCGTCGTGAAAAGCCGGAATTCCGCGCACATAAACTCCTTTAACCTCGTATTCGCCGGGGCTTTGTATTAAAAATGGTTCGCCCTTTATGTCTTTTGTATTATTGTGGTCGTAGTGATCGTGCGTTACCAATAATATATCAGAAGAAAGCTTGGGCAGTTTTAAGCCCAGTTTTTCGTCGAATGGGTCAATTACTATTTCGGCTGAATGGTCTTTTGAGTTGGAAACCGAAATTTGAAAGCAGGATTGGCCTGCCCATGATATTTTTGCCATGCGAACATAAGTGAGCACCCCGCCCTCTTAGCTTTTATTTTATAGAGGGCGGGGTAAACTCATTCTTCGTTTATTTTACTACTCTTTAATATTTTTTGCAATTGTGCAATAATTAAAAAACAAAAAACAATGGGAAAGAGTTTGCAAAAAAGAGGTTTTATACTAATAGAACTTATTGTGGTTATTTCAATAATTTCTATCTTGTCTGGTATAATTGTGATCGGTGTCAATCGATATATGGACGCTGCAAAAATGGCACGCGCAAAGGCAGAAGCGAAAGAGATTGGTAAGGCTTTGGAAGCTTTTAAGGGAGCTTATGGGAATTATCCATATAGCGCACCGGGAACTAATGTGGGTAATCGCTGTCCAGGGGTTGGATGCCAAATGGTTTTTAGCAGAACAAGAAATATCCCTAACGGGCCATATTTAACAATAAATGGGAACAATTATTATTTTTCTGAATTTTATAAATCAGATTGGGTTGGATATAATGCTAATTATTTCACAAAGAACGGATTTTATTATGTCTATTTGAGGGACACCGATAATGATGGGGTAATAAATTGTGGTTTTGTGAATATAAACAAAAATAATTATCCGTACGGCAACCCCACATTTGGATCAGTATACTTTCTTTGCAATAATTGCTCCCAGTGTAATTCTTATCCGCTTAGAACAACGCCATATTAAGGATTATTATGATAGTAAAAATATTAGGTCAAGTTAACTATATTTATTGGTTGCTGTTGTCAGCGGTGTTTTTTGCGGTGGGGGAGTTTTTGTCAAAGAAATTTGCTCTTGAACCAAAAATGTTTTATGTTGTACTTGTTTTGTTAGCATATTCTCTTGGATCTTTGGCATGGTTACCTGCAATTTTGCAGAAAAATCAGCTTTCTATTGTAGGAGTTTTGTGGACAGTTTTAGCAATGCTGACTACGATTTTAATAGGAGTCATAATTTTTCATGAAAAATTAACATTAGTTGGGATTTTGGGAATAATTTTCGCTTTTATTGCAACAGTTCTTCTTTCTCTGGCTTAGTTTTCACGGGCAAATGCTATGCCCCAAACCTCTTTTGCTTTTGCAGAGAGTAATATTTTTGCGCATTCTTCCATCGTGGCTCCGGTTGTGTAAACATCATCAACTAAGAAAACTTTGTGCTTAGCTATAGCAGAAGCGTTTTTAGTTACAAAAGCGCCTTGGAGATTTTTTTGGCGTTCTTCTTTGTTTAGTTTTGCCTGCGAAGGGGTGTTTTTTATTTTTATTAAAACATCATTCAATACAGGAACTCGCAAAACTTCTGAAAGTTGTTTGGCCAATTCCTCTGATTGGTTATATCCGCGTTCGCGGAGTTTTTTTATATGCAAGGGAATAGGAATTAAAACAGAGTTTTCCCAAAAAGCGTTTGTATTTTTTTTGGTCAAAAAGAAATGTTCTAACAAAATGTTGGCAAGTATGGGGGATAAGCTTTTCAAATAGGGCGGGTATTTAAAATGTTTTATTAATTTTTTTGTCAGCAACCCCGAAACTCCCATATCTTTGTAGGGGAGTGAAAAAAGTAAACCTGACAAATTGCTCTTCTGGCAGTTTTGACATTTTAGGATATCTAAACATTCTTTACTAGGAAGTATGCGTTTTGGATTTCCATGAGCCTCACAAAGGCAATAATTAAATTGGCAAATATCCAAAAGCGCTCGGCAATCTTCGCATAAAAAAGTTCCTTCTTTTTGGCACCCAAGGCAGAATTTGGGAAACAATAATTCTTGAATAAAATTTTTAAACTTATCCACAGTATGATTTTACTTACTTCTATTATATAATTAAATAAGGATGGATTTAAAATCTCTGCAAAAATTTAATATACTTTCTAACCCGCTTAAAATGTTTTTTCCCAAAAAAATGGTGGGTATTGATGTAAGCACAGCTTCTATAAAAGCTGTTGAGCTTTCAAGGTGGGGGCACGGAAAGACTTTGGAAAATTATGGGGAGATAAAATCAGCATCTCTTTATAGAGAGCCCTTTAGAAATACTGAAAAAGGAGGTTATCTGCTTTCAAATTATTTTGTTTCTCGCGCAATTAAAGCCGTGCTAGATGAGGCAAGAATAAAAACAAAAGCGGTTATATTTTCAATTCCCGACTTTTCAACATTTTGCACTTCTTTTGAGCTTCCGCCAATGGAAGCCAGAGAATTAAACGACGCAGTTTATTATAATGCTTCGCAATATATTCCTTTGCCCATAACCGAAACAACTTTAGATTGGAGGCTTATCGAGGGAATACCGGGGCAAAAGCAGTCGCCTTTGAAAGTTTTTTTGGTTGCTATACCAAACCAAACAATACAAGATTATCAAAAAGTTGCTCAACTGGCAGGGCTAGACCTATATGCGGTAGAGGCAGAAGTCATGGGGCTTGTTAGAGCTTTAGTAAAAGAAAATAGAAAGTGCGTTTGTTTAATTGATATTGGTGTGCAAACAACAACAATAAATGTAATAGACAAGAAAAGTCTTAAAAAAAGTTATAGTTTTGATTTTGGCGGAGGTCAATTGACTCATAGTGTTGCGTCGGTCTTAAGCTTGGGAAATGCAGAAGCAGAAGCCATAAAGAATGTCGAAGGTTTAATGTCTTCTAAAGAAGAAGTTTCTAAAATTTTGTACACAATGGTTGACCCTTTGGTTGGTGAGATTAAAAAAATATTATCTGATTTTTCTCAAAGAGAAGGCAAAGAAATTGAGTCTATTTATCTTACCGGCGGAACATCGGGCTTGCCCGGGCTTAAAGAATATTTTAAAGAAGTTTTTAAAAAAGAAATTTATGTGCCGAATTGTTTTTCAGATCTTTTGTATCCGCCAATCTTGGGTAAAACTTTAGAAGAAATGGCGCCGAGTTTTTCTGTGGCCACAGGGGTAGCATTGGGTGGGCTGGAAACATAACTAAATTATTGTTTTTGTTGTATAATAAATATAGATGGCAGATTTTACGGAAATTTTTCAATTTAAAACAAAAAGATTTTGGTGGACTGACATTCTGATGTATTTTGCTGTTTCTTTGCTTGTGGCAACAATCTTTTGTTATTTAATTTTTTTGGTTAAAAACCAAATACAAAGCGCAGAGATAAGAAAAGAAATCGACGCATTGCAGGAAGTTGGAACAAATCAACAAAAAAAACACGAACAAGAAGTTATAAAATATCAGGGTAAGGTCAGCGACTTTTCCTATCTTTTAAAAAATCATGAGTTTGCTTCAAATGTTTTTGCCTTAATGCAGTCGCAAACTATGCCAAACGTTTGGTTTAAGCAGTTTGGGCTAGATGGAAAAAACAGTCAGGTTCAGTTGGCCGGAGAATCAGATAACCTAGACGCGCTTTCAAGACAAATAGCAACGTTTGAAAAAAATAAATATGTTAAAAGTATAAGTTCTTTGAATACAGCCGTTGGGGCAGGGTCAAGGGTTGATTTTAGTTTGAATCTTGGATTAGACAAAGAAATATTTGGTTATTTGGCAGATATGGCGTCTATTTTGAATGTTGTAACATCGTCCAGTCAGCCGGTTTTACAGCCGGGCGAAGAAGCAGCTGGAGAAAATCCGGCTTTGAGCGGAGAAAATTTAGTTACCATATTTCATATTATTACAAATCCAGAATCTGTAGGGCAGGTAAATCAAGATGACCACACAATAATTGTAAATGTGCCTATGGGCACAAATTTGGCCAGTCTTGAAACCGACATTGTAATATCTCCAAATGCCACAATCTCTCC